>VOFG01000505.1_pt1 | contig 270000 bp, 275 predicted proteins | sample 5384171 | NCBI WGS metagenome assembly VOFG01 (sample SAMN12384726, study PRJNA508395) | human gut metagenome | isolation source: healthy gut F | host: Homo sapiens | reverse complement strand
GCAGGCCATCTCCGTCACCATCAAGAGCTTCGCCACAGGACTGTCCGGCAAGCTCCAGAGCGGCGACATCGTATCGGTCATCGTGGCGGACTACCCGGAGGACGGCGAAACCACCATCCCCGCCGAGCTGCAGTATGTGGAGATCATCTCTGTTACCGCCAGCACCGGCTATGACGCCAATACCGGCGAAGCCACAGGGGAGGAAAAGAGCTTCCCTCCACCGTGACCTTCCTCGTCTTGCCGGAGCAGGCCAAGGTACTGGCAGAACTGGAAAAGGACGCCAAACTCCATCTGGCTCTCGTCTACCGCGGCACAGCAGACGGCGCAAAACAGTTCATTGAGGCGCAGGACGCACTCATCGAGGAGCTGTACGCAGAGCCGGAGGAAGATCCCATTGAGGAGGGCGAAGCCGCCGACCCCGCCGCAGCCACGCCGGAGAGTGAGGTGACAGGATGAATTTCAGAAAGGCCAGCATCTTTCAGCGCGACACAGAGAAGCCGGAAGTGCAGAATGACAGCGGTGGTGTGCTGGCGGTCTGGGGCAGCCCCGGCAGCGGAAAGACAATAACGGCGGTGAAAATCGCAAAAATGCTCTCCGCCAAGAAGAAAAATGTTATCCTTCTGCTCTGCGATATGAGCGCTCCCATGCTGCCGTGCATCTGCCATGCGGACGCTCTGGAGAGCAAAGGCTCTCTTGCCGGCGTCCTGGCAGCCGCCCGCATCAGCGAGAACCTCATCAAGCATAACCTTGTCACCTTTAAGCGCAACAGCTGCCTTGCGGTATTGGGGCTGCTCGAACGGCAGAACGAGTACAGCACTCCGCCCTTTACGCAGAAGCAGGTGGTAGAACTGCTGGACGGTCTGCGTCAGCCGTGCTGCAGGAGGTGCAGGAGTACATCTCCGGTGTCTACGCCGCACTCATCACCGAAGGCGGCGAGGACTCAAGGAACAGCTCATGCGCTATATCACCAAGTATCTGCAGGACCGGCGTATCGCCGTAGCAGGCATGACGCAGACGGAGCTGGTAGATGCCCTTTATTCCGAGATGGCGGAGTTTGGCTTTCTGACCCGCTATATCTACGCCGACGGCATTGGCGGAACACTTCGACTCGCCGGAACACGCCCTTGCCGTCATCCGCCGTATGCTCCACGCCTCCGGCATGGTGCTGGATAATGCCAGCCCTCTGGTCACGGGACATCTGACCAAAAACACCCGTATCGCCGCTATGAAGTCCCCCGTGGTAGATGAAGATGTGGGCGTCGCTGCCTCCATCCGAATCGTCAACCGCCACAATCTCAGCCGTGAGGATCTGCTCCGCAGCGGAACAGCTACAGCAGAGATGCTGGATTGGCTCTCCGTATTTCTGCGCTACGGTATTTCCATCTGCGTGGCAGGAGCCACCTCCTCCGGCAAGACCACGGCGGCAGGCTGGCTGCTGACCACCATCCCCAACAGCAAGCGCATCTTTACCATCGAGAACGGATCCCGCGAGTTGGAACTGGTGCGGGAGGAAAACGGTAAGGTGCAACTCGGTGGTCCACACCCCTGACCCGCGACAGCGAAAATGAGCGTCAGCGGATCGATCAGATCGCGTTGGTGGATATCTGCCTGCGCTTCAACCCGGACATCCTTGTCGTGGGCGAGATGCGCGGCGCCGAGGCCAATGCCGCGCAGGAGGCCGCCCGCGTGGGTGTGGCGGTGCTGACCACCATCCACTCCAACTCCTGCGAGGCGACCTACCGCCGCATGGTGTCCCTGTGCAAACGAGCCGTGGATATGTCGGACGAAACGCTTCTCAGCTATGTGACAGAGGCGTATCCCATCGTGGTCTTCTGCAAGCAGCTGGAGAATAAGCAACGCCGCATGATGGAGATCATGGAGTGTGAGATCCTTCCCAATGGGGATCGCCGCTACAACACGCTGTTCCGCTATGTCATCACGGAGAATCACATGGAGGACGGCAAATTCGTCATCGAAGGACATCACACGCAGGTGAACGAGATATCCGTGAGTCTGCGCAAACGCCTGCTGGAAAACGGTATGCCCAACGAGGAACTGCAGGCTTTTTTGGAAACCAAGAAGGAGGTGAACGCCACTTGACAGCCCTTCTGCTGACTGCGTGCGTCGGCATGATCACCGGCGCATTTCTTATCTTTCGCATCTCGCCCATGGATTTCACGCTGGGTGTGTTCCGCCGGTTGACCGCCGGGCCCAAAAGCATCCGGGATGAGATTAACGAAACCACTCATCGCAAAAAGCCCGGCCTCTTCCGCCGCGAGATATCGGAAGCGCAGACGATCCTGCAAGCCACCGGCAAGGAGGAACGCTTTCCCGTGCTTTGCGCGGCATCCCTGCTGCTCTGCTTTGCCGTGGGTGCGGGCATCGCCATCATGCGAATAACCTTTCTGCTCGTTCCGGTTTTAGCTGGGTATGATGTTTTTACCGTTCTGGTACATCAAGCTCACAGCCGGACATTACAAGAAAGACATCGCCGCCGAGTTGGAAACAGCACTTTCTATCATCACCACGGCCTACCTCCGCAGTGAGGATCTGCAGACCGCCGTGGAGGAGAACATCAACTACCTGAACCCACCCGTGCAGCCTGTCAGTATGACCACAGCATGAAAAGCACCCTCAATCCCATTGTGGCAAAGCTCTCGGATATGCGCATCATCAATGGGGAGCTGGAGAATCTCGTATTTGCTCCCCGTAAGGAATTCATCTCCATGGCGGCGCTGGTGGTGCTGAATATCCCGCTGCTGTACTTTCTCAACAAGGACTGGTATGCGGCCTTGATGACCACCGTACCCGGCAAAGCGGTGCTGGCGGTCAGCGCAGCCGCTATCTTTATCTCCTTTGCCAGAGTGGTCAAGCTGACCCAGCCCATTGAATATCGGAGGTGACGGACATGACGATCTTACTGTTCCTTTTCGGCGTGGCTGTTGCCGCGGGACTGTTCTTCATCTTGGCAGACATCTGAAGCTGCCCCGCTTCTCCACGGAGAAGGCACTCCTATCCGCAGGGCGAGCCGAGAAAAAGCGGATGAAGTCTCTGGACGCGATCTTCCTTGGCTGGGCCATCAAACTCTCTCACTGCATCCGTATGGATGAATACAAGCATCACCGCATGGAGCGCACGCTGAGTGCCGCTGGCATGGATATGACGCCGGAGGTCTACTTGGCCTATACCATCCTCAAGCCCGCCGCCGCGCTGCTGGCGGTCATTCCGTGTCTGCTGATCTTTCCTCTGCTCTCGCCCATCGTGGTGCTGCTGTCGATATTGCTTTACTTCAAGGAGAGCCGCAAGGCGGAGGAAAAAGGTCACCGAACGCCGCGAGAAGATCGAGGGAGAGCTGCCCCGCTTTGTTGCCACAGTGGAGCAGGAGCTGGGAGCCAGCCGCGACGTGCTGACGATCTTGGAAAACTACAAGCGTCACGCAGGTCCCGACTTTGCCCGTGAGCTGGATGTGCTGACGGCGGATATGCGCTCGTCCTCTTACGAGGCGGCACTGGTCCGCTTCGAGGGCAGGCTGGCGTCGCCCATGCTCTCGGACATCGTGCGTGGGCTCATCGGCGTTCTGCGGGGCGATGACGGGCGCGTTTATTTCCAGATGCTCTCCCATGACATGAAACAGCTGGAGCTTCAGCGGCTCAAGGCGCAGGCAGCGAAGATCCCGCCCAAGATCCGTGTGTACTCCTTCGTCATGCTGGTCTGCTTTATGCTCATCTACATTGTGGTCATCCTCATGCAGATCCTCACCTCGATGGGAGGGCTGTTCGGATGATGACGCACAAATGGAAGAAACGCTCCGGCGAGGGCTATATCGACACCTGCGTCCTCATCCTCTGCGCCATGCTGGTGATCGCATTGGCGGTGAAGGTGCTGCCGGTGTATGTGGCGAAGCAGCAGCTTGACACCTTCGCCGCCGAGCTGGTGCGGGAAGCCGAGATCACCGGCAGAGTCGGGAGTGAAAACCTCCCGCGCGCAGGTGCTGTCTGAGCGGTTGGAGATCGATCCGGACATCCGCTGGTCCCGTACCGGCCGCATCCAGCTTAATGAGGAGGTGACGGTGACGCTGACCATGGATGTGGACATCGGCTTCGGCGGGCTTGGCAGCTTCCCTATTGAGCTGATGGCACAGGCCAGCGGCAGATCGGAGGTGTACTGGAAGTGAGAAAACGCTGCTTTTTCGCTCCCGCCCGGTGAAGGCTACCCCATGGTCATCGCCGTGACCCTCTGCCTGCTCATGCTCTTTATGGTCATAGCGGAATATTTCCGGGTGAACATCATCGTGCAGGGCGTGCGGGACGCGGTGCAGCAGGCGGTCATCGCAACCGTTAACGAAAACTATGACGATGTGTACCACTCCGTGCGGGAGGGCTATGCCGCAGGCTGGTTCCCGGAGGGGGACGGCGAGTGGTTCGAGTCCATCGACGCCGGTGACATCTACGGCAACCTGTCCTATATCCTTGGCCTTACCACAGATGGCGAAGGTTACATGAAATACGCCGGAAACGAGCTGGAGTATACGCTCTCCGACCTGTCCGTTCATGTCTCCAACAACGCCATCGCCTCAGGCCGGAGCGAGGGGTATCTCGCAACCGCCACCCTCCATCTGGAGGTTCCCACGCGCTTTGCCGGACGTGTGCTGCCGCCTGTGAGCCTAAATCTGCTGGTGCAGGCCAAGTATATCCCGAAGTTTTAGTTCTTTTCACTTCTTGCAGTAGACTTCCGAAGAAAGCTGTGGTATGTTCGGGATAAGAAGAAAAATCACTGACCCCTACAAAGGAGGAGTTCGACCTATGACAGACAAAACAAAACGCATCATCCTCATTGCGGCAGGCGTCCTGCTCTGCGCGGCACTGGTGGTGGGGATCGTCAGCCGCCTTGCGGCGGTGCCCATGCCCATCGACCCCGCCATCCCGGACGATACACCCAACACGAAAGATCCGGTAGTGAACATCAGCGATCCAGAGGTAAAAGTGGAAAGCAAGACGGATGGCGAACAGCATGATCCCGGAAGGGATGCTGACAGCTCCGGTACAGAGCAGACCATTCAGGGTACGCCCACCAAGCCGGATGCACCGGAGCATCCCGGCAAGGCGGAGAAGGACCATGCGGCGGATGATGTGCCGGAAGCGGACCGCAACAAGGAAACGCCGCCCTCCTACAAGCCGGAGCAGACTGAGGTGAAGCCCCAGCTCACAGAGCCTGCGGGCGGCAGCACCAATGATGCCGGACAGGTGTATGTTCCGGGCTTCGGCTACATAACGCCCAGCGGTCCCAACGATGGCGGAACGCTGAATGATATGTATGAGAACGGCAACAAGATCGGTATCATGGGCGGCTGACCGCGCCCTTCCAAGAGAGACACGGCTGAGAAACGGCCGTGTCTCTTTTTATCTTCACGACTGGAGGAATGCGTATGAAAAGGATCATATCCCTGCTGCTGGCATTGGTGATAGCGATATCCGCCGCCGTTCCCGCCTATGCCACAGGAGATGGCAACTTTGACGGCGGTGGAGGCAGCATGGGGGACGGTACCAAGACCAACTACTGGAATCCCGGCATGGACGGCGTGAGAGTGTCTATCGTGGATGTAGGTTCCCATTCTGTGGTGCGAACCCCTATTGACTTAACCAACAAGGTTCCTATAGCAAATGTTGCTCACTTCGGAAAGGTGTCCAAGTTGTCTTACAATGCAGGACGAGGATTGTCCGTTTCGGTCAGCGGGTATTCCTATCGAAACCCAAGTCAGAGTCTGCCTAAGATCATCTCTACGAGCAGCAGTAAGGCCAGCATCGCCGCGATTCGCAGCTATTTCACTGATGAACAGGTCATCCGTTCCATTGCTGGATACGCAGGAATGGACTTCGATACGCTCATTGGCGGAGACTACAAGCTGGTAGTAGAGCCGCTGGCCTATCTTTGCTACAACGGTCAACAGTTTGCCATGACCGCCACGGAAGCGGCTCTGTATGACCAGATCGTCAACGGAGATCTCAGAAAGAAGCTGGGTACGCTCACCCATAAAAATCTGCCGCTGGCGATTTTTCTGGAGGAAGCGGATCTCGGCTACACTGCATGGTCCGGCAGCCGCACGGATAAGGCATCCAACGGCGACATCATCTCCTCTCTTGGTATCGGCATCGTCCGCTTCAACGAGGTGACCACGCCGCCCGAACCCGGCGAATATGACTACGAATACCGCGTCAACACAGAAGTTATCACCTCCGTGGAGGTGCGCGGTGGACAGTCCGACCCGGACAACCCCGTATCGGTACGCTTTAACATTCAGGGCAGGACTTACACTGTCAGTAATGTCTACTACCCGGACGGCGACAGCCAGCTGGCATGGGTGCGCTGGCGTACTCCCGCGGAACCCTGCGTCATAACGATTTTCGTCAGCGTGTACGGCGGCGGCTCGGCGCAGGGTACCATCACCTGCAATATCCTGGATCTGGACGGCAATGACCCGCCCAATCCCCTGGCGGATGACCGCAACAATGCTTTCCGTCTGTCCTCTATTCCAGAGAAAGAGCAAGTGACTTCGGCGTCCTGGGGCATCTGGTCACCGTGGTGGCATGAGAATTGGGAGTGGGTGGAAAACTGGCAGAAATGCTGGCACACAGACCGCTGGACGGATGCGGACGGCAAGACCCACAGGGACCGCTGGTACCATTGGGTGGATAACGGCTGGTGGGAGGACCATGGCTGGTGGGAGTTTGACTACAACGGCTACTCCGCAAGCTTGACTGGCAGTATGAAGATCACGCCGGATGAGAAGAGCCCCACGGCGACCGCATCCACTCTGAAAAGCGGCTATGGCGTTCAGGAGAAGGTGACCGCAAAAGTCACCACAAATCAGAGCGCGGCGGTAACGGCGGCGCAGAATGCCGTGACCTATTTCCCGGAGTTTGGCTACGAGAACTATTGGCGGCTGCTGGAGGCGGATATTTCCGGGCGAAGCACGACCTTCCAATTCAAAGTCAATCCCTACAGCACCTACAACCGCCGCACCCACTTCACGCCCATTTGGTACCCGGACGGCAGCTACACACCCTACACATGGCTTCTGGATTGCTGGACGCCGGCGGGAATGCTCTCCATGAACCTGACGGACAGCGTCACCATCCGCGGGAATCTTTGGGAGGAGTGGCATATTGCTCCCGCAAAACAACGATAGAAACGGAGGAATCTATGAACAACACAAAACGCAAACGCCTTTGTGCGGCACTGGTGCTGTCCCTGCTGTTGGTCTGCGTGATGGGAACCACGGCCTTCGCTGCCGGTACCGGCGATGTGGCCGGAGCGGTGGAGAGCACATGGCAGACGGCATCCGGTCAGATCAAGACCGTGGTGAACAATGTGGTCTTTCCCGCCATCGACCTGATCTTGGCGGTGTTCTTCTTCGCCAAACTTGGTACGGCTTATTTCGACTTCAGAAAGAGCGGCCAGTTCGAGTGGACGGCGCCTGCCATCCTGTTTGCCTGCCTGGTGTTCACGCTGACGGCGCCGCTGTACATCTGGCAGATCATCGGGATTTGAGGTATAGGCAATGACTTTTTACGAACAGGAGCTTCGGAAGATCGTCGGAGAGCGGTACCCCGACGCCACTTATGTGGGCAGAGCCTGCTATGTCCGGTTGGACGAGATGAATCGGGCAAAAATCCAGTTTGTCACTACCGGCATCGCAAATCAATACAGCGCTCTGCGGCTGACGGTACTGAATCGTCAGGAGGGTGATGTAGACAATCTGCTGCTTCGCTTTTCTGACTTGTTCGGCAAGAAGATGGTGAATAATCCCAACTTCCGGGATGGGGTTATCCCTCACATTTGGGATGACTATGGAAAGGTGAGCTGGTATGTATACCACCCCACCCGGCAGGATTATGAGGTGCTGTCCGATGCAGTGTCAGACTATCTGGAGGTGTTTCAGGATATGAGCCAGTCCGCTGACCGGGCGTGGGAGCAGACAATGTAACAAAAGCGTGATTTGAAGGCCGTACCAGCTGTACGGCCTTTGCCATATCCCAAAGCAGCTGGTGCGGCCTCACCCGGAGGTGAAACCGATCAATGTTCATTTGGGATTTTGTTGCCGCCAAGGTGTTAGGCCAGATCGTGGACTGGTTCTACAGTCAGATCGTAGGCTTTCTCGGCAACTTCTTTTCGGAGATGGGAAACATGGGCGCGGAGCTCTTCACCATGGATTGGGTGCAGAGCATCGTGCTGTTCTTCTCCTATTTGGCATGGGCCCTCTACGGCACAGGATTGGTGGTGGCCTGCTTTGAAACCGGCGTGGAGTATTCCAGCGGCCGCGGCAACATCCGCGAGACCGCCCTCAATGCCATCAAGGGTTTTATGGCTGTCAGCCTTTTCACCGTTGTTCCGGTCCGGCTTTATGAGCTGTGTGTTTCTCTGCAGGGGACCTTCACTGCGGCGCTCACCGGCTATGGGACTTCTATCGGGATGTGGCCGGAGAGGTCATGCAGGAGTTCAACGCCGTGGAATCGATATCCGACCTGACGGCAGGGCCGCTGCTGGGCTTCGGCAGCATCACCAGCGGGATCATGATCCTGTTCTGCCTTATCCTCATGGCTTATGCCGTCGTCAAGGTCTTCTTCGCCAATCTGAAGCGCGGCGGCATCCTGCTCATCCAGATCGCCGTGGGAAGCCTTTATATGTTCAGTGTCCCTCGCGGATATACGGACGGCTTTATCCAATGGTGCAAGCAGATCATCGGCCTATGCCTGTCGGCATTTTTGCAGGCGACGATCCTTGTCGCCGGACTTATGGTATTCAAGGATCATGCCCTGTTAGGGCTTGGACTCATGCTCTCTGCCGGCGAGATCCCCCGTATCGCGGGAGCCTTTGGACTGGATACCTCCACCAAGGCAAACCTCATGAGTGCTGTCTATACCGCGCAGGCCGCCGTCAATACCACACGCACGGTCGTACAGGCGGTGGCGAAATGAGCAGACTGACGATGGGCAGCTTATTTGATGGCATCGGCGGGTTCCCTTTGGCCGCGATCCGCAGCGGCATCACGCCGGTGTGGGCTTCGGAGATCGAAGCCTTTCCCATCGCGGTCACAAAGCTGCGTTTCCCCGATATGCTCCATGTGGGCGACATCACAAAGCTGCATGGTGCGGAGCTGCCGCCCGTGGACATCATCTGCGGGGGCAGCCCATGTCAGGATCTGTCTGTTGCCGGCGCAAGGGCAGGTCTTGCCGGAGCGCGTTCCGGCCTGTTCATGGAACAGGTCAGACTGGTAAAGGAGATGCGAAATGCAGACATACAAAGAGGCCGAACAGCTTTCGATGTTCGGCCAAGATTTATGGCATGGGAGAACGTGCCCGGCGCCTTCAGCTCGGGAACGCCAAAGGGCGAGGACTTCCGGATCGTTCTGGAGGAGATCGTCCGCGTTAAATGCGATTCCGTTTCAGTCCCTCGACCTGACTCCGGGCTGGGAATCTGCTGGGCGAATTCTATTGGGAGCTGATTTCTCCCTGGCGTGGCGGTGCCTCGACGCTCAATACTGGGGTGTCGCCCAAAGATGCAAAAGGATCTTCCTTATCGCAGATTTTGCAGGCAGATCCGCCCCTAAAATACTATTTGTCCCCGAAAGCCTGCCTGGGAATCCTGCGCCGAGCCTTTGAGCGCGGCAAGGAGCTGCCGAAGAAGCTGGAGCGTGCCCTAAAGATCCAGGCGGGGCTCATGCGCCCAGACGGACAGCCCACAGGATTAGAAGCGTACCATATCAACCAGCGAGACGAGGGCATCGACCTGCACGGCGTGTCAGGTGCGTTGATGGCAACGACGAATATGCAGATGCAGACCTTCGTGACACAGCCGGATGAAGCTGTTGAGGGCTTCGACGGCTACAACGGCGACCTGACCGGCGATGTAGCGGCCACGCTCGGCGTCAACTGCGGGATGTCTACTGGAAGAAATGGAGTTATGGCCTTTGCCGCCAATCAGCGGGATGAGGTGCGGGATCTGCACGATGTGGCGGGCGCGTTGCAAGCAAGTCCGGGAATGAAACAGCAGACCTTCGTGGCTTCAGGCGTTGTGACCAAAGGCAATGGGGATTGCTTCCTTTCCGAGGAACGGCACACGGCATTGACTGCCGGAGGTGGGCAGGCAGGCCAGGGGTACCCCTGTGTGCTGACTGCCGCCTTCTCCGCTGGTCAAGGCAGCAAGGCCGGTGGTATCGGGTATCAGGAGGAGTGCTCTCCTACGCTGAAAGCAGCGGAAAGCGGCACGAACATGGTGCCGTCTGTTTTGTGCCTCAATGACCAGGGCGGCAGCGTGATGGTTTGCTCTGAGAATGTGTCCGGCACGCTGCGGGCGCAGGAGCACGGACATCAACCTCTTGTATATGAAAACCACGGCATTGACAGCCGCTACACCGGCCCGCACAAGGTAGCCCCTACCATGTCCGCACGATACGGCACGGGCGGCAACAATGTGCCGCTGGTCGAGCAGGAGGCAGATGCCATCTGCATTGCAGGCAATACGGTCGACCGCCAGCCGCAGAACGGCGGCAACGGTCTTGGCTGTCAGGACGAGCTGGCGTATACGCTGACTGCCACAGATCGGCACTGCATCTATGCCCGTCAGCGGGTGGATGTGTTCAAGGACGGCGAGGTAGTCAGCACTCAAAGTGCCCGCCAGCATAAGGACGCCACCGACCTTGTCGTGGATGTGGCAGGACTTGACTGCCGCAATGCTGTCGAGAATGGGGATTTATGCGGGACTCTCCAGAAAGGAACTTCCGGCAGTTCCCTCAACTCCATTCATCCGATCCGCAACGGGCTGCTTATCCGTCGTCTTACTCCGCTGGAGTGTGAAAGACTGCAGGGCTTCCCGGACGGCTGGACGGATATACCCGGTGCTTCGGACAGTGCCCGTTATAAAGCGTTGGGCAACAGTGTGGCGATACCCTGCGTGGAGTTTATCATGTCGCGCATCGCTGCCGCGCTTTTATGAAGCATAGCGTTGACAACAGGGGTTAAGTCGGGGTATAATATCCCTGAAAGACGAGGTGACAGACATGGATAACAGGGAGCAGCTAAGGCGCATCGCGGAACTGACCGAGCAGATCGCCGGACTGCCGAAGGGGTATCTTTCTAAAAAACCATCGGCGGAAAGGTCTATTACTATCACCAGTGGTCGGAAAACGGCGTCAAGCAGAGCCGCTATCTGCACGACAGTGAGATCGCGCCGCTGGCAGATAAAATCGGAAAGCGCAAGGAACTGCAGGCGCAGCTGCGCATGCTGAAAGCACAGAAAAGCAGACGAAATGAGGCGACAGGTATGAAATGCACCTTTATGCATAAACGAACCCCCGTGGCAGAGCTCGAGCTGGACGATGTGACCGGCTATATACAAAAAAAATTGGCAGTGTCTACGCACCGGAGCATCTGCCTATCGGTATCCCCGTGCGAAACGAGGTTGCCGACCGTGCGGCGTTTAACGACTGGTGGCGGGATCGCTCTATTCCGGCAAGCCGCAGCGGTGTGCGGGAAGCACTGGAATCGTTGGGAGTGGCAGACACCAAAATGCTGCTCGTCCGCTGCTACGGGCTGAGCCTCTCGGATCAGTACTGGATCTGTCCGGAAGGCGCGAAGCTTCGGTGGGAGGACATCAACTTTTTCCAAAATGATTTCTCGGAGGACATCGGAGATGTGCTGTTCGGAGAACGAAAGAAGAAGGACGCACTCAATTTCAGCTCCCCCGACAGCACATCGGACGGCAATCTGAAAAAGCGGTGGAAGATCATCGATGGGAAGCGGTGCCTGATCAAGGGCGGCAGCAACCCGTTCCGGCAGCAGCCGTTCAACGAGGTGATCGCCTCCGGCATCATGGAGCGGCTCGGCATTCCTCATGTATCGTATACAGTCATCTGGAGCAAGGATGCACCCTACTCGGTCTGTGAGGATTTTGTTACGGAGAATACGGAGTTGATCCCGGCGTGGAGGCTGCTGCAGGCGAAAAAGCAGAAGAACAGCACCTCCCGATACCGGCATCTATTGGAGTGCTGCGAGCTGCTCGGCATCGGGGACATTACGCCGTTTTTAGACCGGATGCTGGTGCTGGACTATATCATCGCAAACGAGGATCGCCACTTCAATAACTTTGGGGCACTGCGAAACGCGGAAACGCTGGAATGGCTCGGTATGGCTCCGATCTATGACAGCGGCTCCTCCCTTGGCTATGATAAGATGCCCGGTCAGATGCGCTCGGAAAAGGATGTGGTCTGCAAGCCCTTCAAAAACCACCACGCCGAGCAGCTGAAGCTGGTGACCGATTTTGATTGGATCGACTTTGATCGCCTCTCCGATGTAGACAAGCTGATCTTCGGTGTACTGTCTTGTGAGGAAGCTGCCGACTATATCGATGAGGGACGTATCCATGCGATCACGGAAAGCGTGCAGCGCCGGATCGGTCATCTGCAGGAGCTTGAGACGCAGACGCCACGGCAGCTCGATACCACCGAGGACGATGTCCGAGAGGAAGTTGCCGCGGATTACGCGCCGAAAATGGAGCTGTAATGCAAATACAGCGTAAGAGCAATGGATCAGCCGCTTTGCGAATCGCAGGGCGGCTGATCTTTTCATTCCCTTGCCTGTTGGCTGCGGACGGCGTAGCCGCTTTGGTGGTATCGCTTCTGTTTTGCCATGCTTCTTCGTTAGACTTGGTGAATAGCTTTCCGCGCCTTCTTCCGGTATGCTTTGCTTGCAAAATCGAGGAAAGGAGCAGAACCGATGGAGGGAAAAAAGAACCTCTGTGCCATGATATCCACCGATCTCCACGGAAAAATCATGGCAGAAAAAGAACAGCTGGAGCTGAACACACTGGCGGAATATGTGGAGCGCATCTTCACCGAACACTTCGAAGGAGGACAGATCAGTATGAAAGCAGAGCGCACCTTGGCGGTACAGATCCCGGCAGAACTCTTCGAGCGACTGAAGGAATATCTGGCAGCCCGCAACCTCAAGCAAAAGCAGTTCCTCATCCAGCTCATTGAGAACGCTCTGGATGAGGAAACAAAAGCGGAATAACCATGCATCATAGGAGGCCGCGGGAACACCCGCGGCCTCCCTCATTCTCATTGGAGGTGATCAGCCATGTACATTTACCCGGACAACCTGTCCGCAAAGGCCACGCTGTGGCTGTGGGAGCTGCGGGACATCGGCATCATCGGCGTGGGACTTCTTCTCTCTGTCCTGGCGCTGACCCAGACCGGCATTGCCCTGCCGCTGGTGCTGACGGCAGTCTTCGCCTTCCTGACGATCCGGCATGAGGGCACCAGCATTCTGGACTTCATCCGCTATGCCGCTGCCTTCCTGATCACAAAACAACAATACTACGAATGGAGGCTCGACTCATGAGTAGAAAACAGAAAAAGAAAAGATGCCCGTGAGCAGTCCACCCGGCAGCTCATGGGCATTGATGACATTACCGACTATGGCATCGCCACCCGCATGGGAGAGCTGGTGTTCTTTGCCATCAAGCCCACCAACATCTCCGTTCTGCCGGACGCCGGCGTGGGCGCAAGGATCTATGCCCTGCTCAATGTGGTCAAGGGTATGGCGGAGATCGAGATGCTGGCGTTAAATTCCAAGGAGTCCTTTGAGAACAACAAGGCATTCTATCGCCAGCGGGCAAACGAGGAGGAGCTGCCCGTCATCCGAAAGCTGCTGGAGCAGGACAGCAAGCACCTGGATCGTATTCAGGTGCTCATGGCATCCAGCCGGGAGTTCTATATTCTCGTTCGACTGCAGGGCAAAAAGGAATCCGATGTGTTCAGCTACCTCTCCCGCATCGAAAAAAGCATCAAGGATAATGGCTTCACCGTCCGCCGTGCCGCTGAGGAGGATCTCAAAAGGATGCTGGGAGTCTACTTTGAGCAGAACGTGACCACCGAGCGGTACGAGGATCACGACGGCGAACGCTGGGTCCTTTTCGGAGAATAAGGAGGGATATCACTTGGCAGCAAACAAGAAAAAAGCTACAGCAAGGCACACGGAGGACACACCTGTCAAATCCTTTCTGGATATGATCGCACCCTCCGTGGTGCAGTTTAATCCCGACCACTTCATCTGCGGCAACACCTTCCGCTGCGTGTGGGCTCTGCGGGAATATCCCACCCAGACCGACGAGCAGGCTCTGCTGCGGCATTTGGGAGAGAAGGACGGCATCACCCTGCGTATCTATACCCGGCAGCTCACCCCGGCCGAGGAGGACCGTATCCTCCACAACGCCGCGAATAAAAACCGCATGAACAAATCGAACCCCAATGACTTGCGGCAGACCATCATTGCAGAAACGAACCTGCAGGACATGATCTCCATGGAGGGCAGCCGCCACCGCAACAAGGAGCCGCTGTTCCACTGCGCGGTCTACATTGAGCTGACTGCCCCGGACTATGACGCGCTCAAGCTGCTGCAGACCGACGTGCTGACCGAACTGGTGCGGAGCAAGCTCAATGTGGACAGACTCCTGCTCCGCCAGCAGCAGGGCTTTTGCTGTGCCAGTCCCGTGGGCTACAATGCCTTCGGAGCGCAGTTTGAAAGAGTCCTGCCTGCCAACTCCGTGGCAAATCTCTACCCCTTCAACTACAGCGGTAAAACGGACGCAAGGGGCTTCTATGTCGGGCGGGACAAGTATGGCAGCAACATCCTCGTAGACTTCGACCAGCGTGACGAGGATAAGACCTCCGCCAATATCCTTATCCTCGGCAATTCCGGTCAGGGCAAAAGCTATCTGATGAAGCTCCTCATCCTCAATCTGCTGGAGTCCGGCAAATCCATTATCACGCTGGATGCCGAGCATGAGCAGCAGGAAATGTGCGAGGCTGTCGGCGGCTGCTTTGCCGACCTTATGGCCGGTAAGTACATCATCAATGTGCCGGAGCCGAAATGCTGGGATGACGGCGGCGCCCCGGACGATACAGCCGCACCGGAAGCCTTCCGAAAAAGCACCCTGCTGGCACAGCACATTTCCTTCCTCAAGGACTTCTTCCGCGCCTACAAGGATTTCTCGGATGCCCATATCGACACCATTGAAATCATGCTCTCCAAGCTGTATGGGAAATGGGGCATCACAGACCGTACCAACTTCCGCCGGATGCGGCCGGAAAGCTATCCAACCCTCTCCGACCTGTATGACCTGATCGAGGCGGAGTACAAAAGCTATGACATGGCCGCCCACCAGCTCTACACTGAGCAGATCCTGCGTGAGGTGCTGCTGGGGCTGCACTCCATGTGCAAGGGCGCGGACGCGCAGTTTTTCAATGGGCACACCAACATCACCTCCAGTCGTTTCCTCGTGTTCGGTGTCAAAGGAATGTTGGGCGCAGCGAAAAATGTCCGCAACGCCATGCTGTTCAATATTCTGTCGTTCCTGTCGGACAAGCTGCTGACCGAGGGCAATACCGTGGCGGCGCTGGATGAGCTGTACATTTGGCTCTCCAACCCCACAGCCATTGAGTACATCCGCAACTGCCTCAAGCGTGTTCGCAAAAAGGAATCCGCCATGCTGCTGGCAAGTCAGAATCTGGAGGACTTTGATCAGGAGCAGGTGCGCGAAATGACCAAGCCGCTGTTCAGCATCCCGCCCCACCAGTTCCTGTTCAATGCAGGATCTATCGATAAGCGGTCTTACATGGAGATGCTCCAGCTGGATGAGGCGGAATACAATCTCATCAAGTTCCCCCAGCGCGGCGTCTGTCTGTACAAGTGCGGCAACGAGCGATATCTGCTGGCGGTACACGCTCCTGCATACAAGGAAAAGCTGTTTGGCACAGCGGGTGGTCGCTGATGGCAGTAACTGCAGGTATGATTGCCAAAGCCGCGGCGACAGCCCTTTCCAATGAGAAACTTCGCAAAGGAATCGGCTGGGGGCTGGTCGCTGTTTTCTCGCCTGTCATCCTCCTGATCGCCGCGCTGTGCTCCATCGGCACAGGCGGTGCGGATCACAACAACCAGGCGGTAGCCGCAGCCTTCTATGGGACGAGCTATTCGGCCGAGGTGCCTATGGCATTCCGCTCTCACATTGAGGAGATGCGCTCCGCGTTTTCTCTTCTGGATTCGTCGGTCGCCTCCGTCAATGGGCGGACGGAGGGCGGAAACAGCCTTGACCCGATCCGAGTCAAGGCTGTTTTTTATGCCTCTCTGCTTTGGCGAGGATGCGCCATCCGCACGGGCGGCAAGCCGCTTCGTAGAATGCTTCTACACTTGGGAAACCCGTACCCGCACGGTAGAAGTGGAGAACGAGGATGGCACGGTCACCAGCATGGAAGAAGAATACACCGTCGCTGTTCCGGCTTCGCTGCATCAGGCGTATGCAAATCTCGAAGCAGAGCTGGGCCGGACGATCACGGAGGATGATAAGAGCAACATCAACCACATCTACACAATGATCGCCGGCACCGAAGGCGGCGGCAGCTATGATGGCAGCTTTATCGCCGGTGGTGATCGAAGTATAGAACTGGACATCTCCGCCTTTGTTGATCCCGCCAATAAAAATGCAGCCGACCTTGTGACCTACGCCATCCACGCATGGGAGTCCGGCTGGGGCTATGTCTGGGGCACCTATGGTAATGTGTTGACGGAGTCACTCCTCGCCTACAAGGTATCACAATACCCGGACGGTGTTGGCAACCATGAGGACATCATCCGCGCCAACTGGCTGGGCGGCAGAACTGCCGACTGCGTTGGACTTATCAAAGGTTACGGCTGGCTGTCCCCTGAAACGATGACCATCGACTATGGTACCCATGGGATGCCGGATATCGGCGCAAACCAGATGTACTATAACGCCAAAGAATCCGGATCCATTAGCACAATGCCGGACATCCCCGGCCTTGCGGTTTGGCATGAGGGACACATCGGTGTTTACATCGGCGGCGGTCAGGTCGTTGAGGCCATGGGTACCAAGTACGGCGTTGTCAAAACAGAGTTGGCTGGCCGAGGATGGACGCACTGGCTGAAGGTGTCGTATATCCGCTATGACTAAGGAGGATCGATCATGAACTATGAAGGATTAACGGATCGGGAGCTATGGCAGCTTCTGTTCCAAAAGGCGGAGGCTGAAATGGCAGTGTATATGCGTGGGTTGGATCAGCTTCCCCGCAGTGAGCTGATCATGGCAGCAGATGAGATCTCCGCCATGATGACCTGCCACTCCGAGCTGATGGCGTTTGGAGAAAATCTTTCCCGCAAGAAGATGATTTTTCTGCTGCAGCAGGAGAAGCCACTGGAACTTCTGAGTGAGGCTTGGATGGAGCGTCAGACTGTGGATGTGGGCGAGACCTTCCAAAGTCTGCTCACAGGTCTATATGACGAGACACGGCAAACGCAGGTGCGTGATATGGTTTATGCAATACAGCCGAAGACTATTGAGGAACTGCTGACAAGCTATCCGGATGATTACTTTCAGCTCATGACGCCGTGCGGTTTTGTGGATCTGACTCCTTCCGAAACGGAGAAGCTCTTACACGGCGAAGCGACTATGGCACATCCCGGAATCAGCGGATGTCAGATGCCGGTCGAGGCGCAGGAACTTCTGGAGATGGAGGTGCTGTCCTTAAAAAGAGACGAGCATGGTTGCTGGTATGCACTGACCGACCACCCACAGCAGAAAATGGAGCAGGCTCCGCAGGAGCCGCAGATGTTGTGATCGGAGGTGCGTTGCATGAACATGGCTCGTTATGAGCAGGAAACCATTATCAACTTCAACGAGGAAGAAAAGACCGCCGGTATTTACACCCACAACAAGGTACTGCGTCAGAAGCTGGCAGCACTGGCGCGGGACAGGCCGGAGGATTGCAGGCTCGTGAAAGCGTCCCGCAGCGGACGGGCGGTTGACTACACCATTCCAAAATCATGGATAAAGATCGTACCGCCTCGGATCGCAAGTGAGGCGCAAAAGGCAGCTCTTGCAAGGGCTCGGAAAGCGGCAAGTAAGCCGCTATGACCCCTGCGCGCGCAGCGTTTCAACAACACCTGTCTCGTGCCGAGGGTAGTTACACCACCCACAACACAAAAACGCCGAAAATAGCATATAGAAGGAGGACACGCACATGAAAAAAGCAACTGTCACCGTCACCTTTGACGATGAGAAGCTGGGCGCACTGGAGTTCTCGCTCCGCAAGGAACACTCCTCTGTGCAGGAGCACTTGGAGGATGCGCTGAACGCTCTGTATGAAAAAACCGTACCGGAGCCGCTGCGGGAGTATCTGGACAGCAAGGCCGCTCCCGCGGCGGTGAAGCCCAAGCGTCCGGTCAAGCCCGCCGCACCCAAGCCGCAGAGCAGTGAGCCGAAGCCTGCGGCTGTGAAGGAGGGCAACTGAGATGGCGGATCATGTAGACATCACATTGTGGATCGACCGGCGTTGGAAGGATGCCATTGAGAAGCATCTCAAAGGTGAAACCTTGCAGGAGCATTTGGAAGATGTGCTGGATGAGCTGTGCAACCAGCTCCCGGAGCAGGAATACAAACGCATCAGTGCCGAGATCTACGCAGAGGATGCCGCGGAGCGTGAAGCGAGGGAGAGTGCCCGCACCTACGCCGCCTACCATGTGGTAGAAAACGGACAGGAGTGGTACTTCAAGACTACGCCCGGTGAGGAGCTGCTGGATGCCTGCAAAAAGCTGCGCGGCTATGTCACCGCAGAGAAAGGCACTGCGCCGGACAAATTTATCGGAATGTTTTTCGGCGGGCAACCCATCACAGCAAAAGAGTTTGACGCCCTGACCGCTGTACGCATGGAGAACACCGGCAAGGTGCGCGGCGTGTTCGATGTGAACTTCGACAAGCGGGAGTTCTCCGCCGTTCACATCATGGACGGCTGGCGGACCTGGGCGATGCGGGATGTGTCCCCGTCCGTCTACCTTGCCACAAGGTCGCGCTTTGCTTCAGGGGATGAACAGCTCTCCAAACTATTGGAGATGCTGGATGGCATGGAAATCACCTCGGCGGGACATCTCTCCGCGCGGAATTTTTCCTTCAGTGATGAGATCATGATGGAGGAAGACGGTATGCTCAACTTCTATGTGGACGCAGATTTTGATGTGGACGCTGCCTTCGGAACCTTCGTCCTCACGGACAAAAACGATGACTGGCTCAACATCTATGCCAACTACGACATCGCGGAGGATAGACCCTGCGACACGCTGGAACTGACGCTCTGCAAGGGTGACGGCTCCGAGGAGAGTTGGAGCTATCCACTCAACGCAGCCGAGCAGGATGTCCTGCTGCGGAAGATGGATGCGTTTTGCATGGAACAGACCGGCATGAGCCTGCGCGAGTATGCCCAACAGCTTCACGAGGAGCAGGCACAGACTGCGGAGCTGCAGCTGTGATCGTAAAGGAAAAGAAAGCGGAGTTTCTCTTGGCTGGTTATCCTAACACCGGAACAGGAGCAGCGCGATTCACCGGTGCTGGGAATGTGAAATCGAATACGCTGCCCGGAGAGCCGTGCCAACTGGCGTGGCTCTCCCTTTTGCACCCGCGGCTTATCTAAAAGATGCGGAACACCGCGCAGGAGCAAACCATGTAATAACTGCGGTTTCCATTGGCTTTTCACAAAACCAGCCATGGATTTTTTGTTGCTTTTCGTGGATAGCTTTTCTCCCTGTGCCGTGCCATTGTGTTTGCACGGGCATTGCCCGAATCAAAAATCAGGAGGAAACAAACATGACAATTGATACCGCAAAGGAACTGCAGATGAATATCGCAAAAGAGGGACTGGCATTGCTGGTGCTCCACCCCACCGCCGATGTGCGGCTCCACCGAGAGTGCATCTCCCACATTGGGACGGCATGGGACATCCCCGTTGGTGACACACAGGAGGTCATCTCACTCCTGGAGCGCGAGCTGGATGGCCATCCTTGCCGCGGAAGAAAATGGCACGGTGACACATGTGCTGCCGGAGGAAGAACTGCCCATGAATGCCAGCGGACTTGAAACGCTGGATAACATCTGGGATCTGTTTGAAACGACTCTGCGCGCAGACAGTGCATACGCCAGGACGAGGCTGTTCGAGATGGCAAAGTGGCTGGAGGAGTCTCAGAACCTGCTGGACTGGATCGAAAAGACGCCGGCGGAAAAGCAGGCATGGATGGAACAAGTCAGCTGACCACACCACACAGGAGGAGCCGCCCTCAGAGGGCGGCTCCTCCCTGTTTCGCCAGCTATGCCCCCTGTGAGCCGCTGTGTGCGGCTTTGGGGGCGAGGGTGGCATCCCTGCACCCCGGACAGGCATCGGCGCTGTTTGCCCCGCTTTCGCCCCGCCTATGGGGAATTGTGCTGGGAACCTGCCTGTTCGATAAAAGCACAAGATAAAGGCCCGGTGTCGTTTCCGCCCCGGACCGCCCACAAAGCCCCGCAGTGCGGGGCTTTTCAGCGTTCGGAGTTGTAGGCGTTTTCACTGGATTTCAAATGAGTTGTAGGCGCATTTTCCGAAAAACTACCGCGTCGCAGGGGGTTGCGCCCACAACAAGCGACATCAACAGAAAGGACGGCAACTATGTCAAAAGAACAGATGACCATCCGGCTTTATCCAGAAACACGCAGGCGAATGGATAGCTGGCTGGAAGAAAGCAACAGCAAAAACCGAAACGAATTCGTGGAAAAGGCTTTACGCTTCTACATGGGCTATCTCGGCACGGAGAATATTACCGAGTATCTCTCGGACGCGCTGGTGGCGACGCTGCGCGGAATTGTAGCTGACAGTGCAAATCGTACCAACAGTCTCCTGTTCAAGTGCACGGTGGAGCAGGGCATCATGGCGCACACCATCGCCGCCCACTTTCGGGATACGCTGGAGGATCGCCGCGCCCTGCGCGGGTATGTGGTGGACGAGGTAAAGCGCACCAATGGTCAGATCAGGTTCGAGGATGCCCAGGATGTCCAACGGCAGCTGCCGGATGACACATGGCGAGATTGATATTTATCTCTCCATACATGAAGGGCGGCAGAGATGCCGCTCGGCTGGCCCATCGCACCCGCTACTTCGCCACCCGCGAAGGTGTGCAGCTCCTCAAGGATGACAATGCCCATCTTCCTGTTACGAAGAAACAGCAGCAGTACATTCATCGTCTGCTCCGCAGCTTCCCGGAGGCAAGGGAGCTGCCGGAGCATGAGGACTATGCAAACACACCCAACCGGCAGACTGCCTCTGCGCTCATCGCGCAGATCCACGAGGACTTCATTGAGCCGATGGATGGCCGGGAAAACTATCTTGACTATGTCGCAAACCGCCCCGGCGTAAAAGCGTTGGGCGAACATGGCCTGTGGGATGCCAACGGGAAGGTCCCGTCGCTGGAGAATGCTATTGCGGAGGTGGCGCGGCACACGGGGAATGTGTGGACGCCAGTCATCTCCCTCTCCCGTGAGAACGCGGAGCGGCTGGGTTATACCGACCTTAAAAACTGGCAGGAGCTCATCAACGCATCTATCACCGACATCGCCAAGGGCTATAAGATCCATCCGGACCGCCTTCGCTGGTACGCAGCTATGCACGAAAAGGAGAAGCACATCCATGTTCACATGGTGCTCTTCTCAACCGATCCGAAGGAGGGCTACCTCTCCCGGCAAGGTATCCGCAGCATCAAGTCCGCGCTGGTCAGCACGATCTATCGGAACGACCGCCTGCACATCTATGAGCAGAAGGATGAACAGCGCGGCCTGCTCCGGCAGGAGGCGGAAGCACGGATGGCAACGCTCATCGGGCAGATGGCAACCGGTACTCTGCAAAGCGATAAGCTGGAGTTGTTGGTGACGGATCTCGCCCAGCGGCTTCGGGAGGTCAGCGGCAAAAAGGTCTACGGTTATCTGCCGCCCCGTGTCAAGCGCATCGTGGATGAGATCGTGGACGAACTGGCAAAGGACGAACGGGTGTCGTCCGCCTACGCTCTATGGCAGGATCTCCGAGAGCAGCTTTGCACTGACTATGATCAGACACCGCCGCAGCGAGTACCGCTGTCGCAGCAAAAGGAGTTCAAGACGGTACGCAACATGGTCATCCGAGAAACGCTACGACTCTCGGAAATGAACTTCACCTTCGAGGATGATGCCATGCAGGATGAGCCAGAGCCGGAAGAACCGCCCGTGCCTCCAAATCCAAGTGCGGAGCGGATAATCCATCAGCAGGCGCGGTTTTACCGCAGAGCAAAAAGCATATTAGATGCTGCGGACGCAGATCCCAGCGAGAAGTCAATGGCATTGGTCACACTCCACCGTTTGTGGGAGGAGGGCTATACCATTGCCGCCCACCATCTTGGAAAGGCGTACCGGGACGGGCTTGGCATATCGACTGACCGAAAAGCAGCGGCAGAGTGGTTTCAAAAATCGGCAGAAGCCGGAAATACTTGCTCTGCATATGCGCTGAGCAAACTACTGCTGGAGCAGGGGCAGATCCCGCAGGCCATTCACTGGCTGCGGCAGGCAGCGGATCAGAACGATCCATACGCGCAATACCGGCTCGGCAAGCTGCTGCTCACCGGCGCGGAGGGGGTGCCGAGGGATGCAGTTGCCGCCATTAAACTTCTGAAGGACTCTGCTGCCCAGGGCAATCAGTTTGCCCAATACACGCTGGGAAAGCTCTATTTGCTGGGGCAAGAGGTGCAAGCAGACCGTGAGGAAGCTCTGCGCTATTTCGCACAGGCAGCGGCACAGGGCAACACCTACGCTCAGTATTTCATTGACCATCAGGAGGACTTCTTCGGTGCTGTGGTGGGAACCGCTATCCTTCGGATGCTCCATCAGATGAGTCGTATTTTCCGCGAGAACGCCGCCCAGCCTGCCATCTATGCAGAGATGCAGATCGACAAGAAGCGTCGCCGCAGATTGCAGGAGAAGCGCATGGCGATGGGACACAAGGCGGATGACCATGAGGATCGCGGACTGACGCAACAGACACAATAAGGGAGGGACTATGTCAAAGTACATTCCGTTTACAACCGAGCAGAAAGAACGAGCCGCATCGGTGGACTTGGAGGAGTTCCTCCGCTGCCGAGGAGAAAAGCTCATTACCTCCGGCAGGGATAAACGCCTTGCCAGCGACCACAGCATCACCATCCGCGGCTGCGAGTGGTTCGACCATGCCACCGAGCAGGGCGGCAGAGCCATCAGCTTCGTCAAGCAGTTCTATGGACTCAGCTACCCGGACGCCATGTCTCTGCTCCTCGGCGATGATCTCGGCGGAAGCTACCCTGCGGCAAAGGAGAAGGAGCCGGAGCCTGCAAAGCCCTTCGCACTCCCACCGCAGAGTGAGTCCATGCGCCGTGTGTATGCCTACCTGCTGCAAAAGCGCTGCATCGACCGCGAGATACTCAATGCCTTCGTGCGCAGGAAGCTCATCTACGAGAGCTGTGAAAGATCCAGGGACGGGACAAAGGAATACCACAACGCCGTGTTCGTCGGATTCGATGAACACGGCGTTCCCCGTCATGGGCATAAGCGCGGGCTGTATACCATGGGGCAAAGCTATCGCGGCAACATTGAGGGCAGCGACCCGAAGCACAGCTTTCACTATCTCGGCGGTGATGACACGCTCTATGTCTTTGAGGCCCCTATCGACCTGCTCTCCTACATCTCCCTTTTCACGGAGGGGTGGCAGGAGCATAACTATGTGGCCTGCTGCGGGACATCCTCCATCCCAGTGCTGGAGATGCTGCGGCAACTCCCGCAGCTCCGGCAGGTGTACCTCTGTTTGGACAATGACGATGCCGGTCATGCCGCCAGCGAGCGTATGGGGAAGCTACTGGAGGAGCGTGGTATCTCCGCAGAGCGGCTCGTACCGCAGCAAAAGGACTGGAACGATGATCTCAAGGCAGAACAGGAAACCAAAATGGAAAGGAGCGAGTTATGCCAAACCTTCTGCTGACAATGTGGGACACGATCAAAAGCTCCAACATCGGGATATTGGTCGCGGCAGGGCTGGGGATGTTCGCCATCATCGGCGGACTCTCCATGCTGTCCTACCACTATACACTCAGCGGCATCAAGTCCCGCACCGTGGGTGACGGACAGCACGGCACGGCGCGTTGGGCGACCGATAAGGAGATCCGCCAGACCTATGCCCACGTGCCGTTCAAGGTCAGAGACTGGCGCAAGGGAGTAAGCCTTCCCACAGAGCAGGGTCTGGTGCTGGGCTGCAAGGGTAAGAAAGATGAACTGACTGCGCTGGTGGATAGCGATGACATCCATTGCCTGATGATCGCCGCCTCCGGCGCGGGCAAGACGGCATTCTTCCTCTATCCCAACCTTGAATATGCCTGCGCGTCCGGCATGAGTTTTCTGGCGCTGGATACCAAGGGTGATCTTGCCCGCAACTACGGCTCTATTGCCAAAAAGTATTACGGCTACAAGCATATCTCCGTGATAGACCTGCGCAACCCCACCCGCTCGGACGGCAACAATCTGCTGACGCTCATCAACCGCTATATGGACATCGCCAGAAAACAACCGGATAATCTCGCTGCCCGCGCCAAAGCCGAAAAGTACGCCAAGATCCTCGCCAAGTCCATCGTCAGCCCGGAGGGAAACTCCGACCACGGGCAGAACGCCTTCTTCTACGATGCGGCGGAGGGCTTGCTGTCTTCCACGATCTTGCTGCTTGCAGAGTTTCTGCCGCCGGATGAGGAGCACCCGGAGGAGCGGCGGCACATCGTGTCGGTATTCAAGCTGGTGCAGGATCTGCTGGAGCCGGCGCGTGGTGCGCGGGGACGCTCCCGTTTCCAGCTGCTCATGGACAAGCTGCCGTCCGAGCACAAAGCGCGCTGGCTGGCAGGCGCCGCACTCAACAGCTCCGAGCAGGCGATGGCATCCGTCATGTCCACAGTGCTGTCCCGTCTCAACTCGTTCCTCGACAGTGAGCTGGAGCAAATTCTGTGCTTCGACAGTGCCATTGACGCTGAAATGTTCGCGGCGGAGAAATCCGCCATCTTCCTCATCCTGCCGGAGGAGGATCAGACGAAGAACTTTATGGCGGGCTTGATGATCCAGAACCTCTCCCGTGAGCTGTTCGCAGTAGCGGATGAGAACGGCGGCAAACTGAAAAACCGTGTTATTCTCTTTTGTGATGAGCTGGGTACCATGCCGCCCTTTGATATTTTGCCGCTTTTCAGTGCTGGACGCTCTCGCCGTCTGACGCTGGTCCCCATCATCCAGTCACTGGCGCAGCTGGAAAAGAACTATGGAAAAGAAGGTGCCTCCATCCTGATGGATAACTGCCAGGATGTGATCTGCGGCGGCTTTGCGCCCAACAGTGAGGCAGCGGATGCCTTCTCCAAAGCCCTCGGCAGCCGCACGGTGCTCTCCGGCTCCGTGAGCCGCGGCAAAAACGACCCCAGCCAGAGCTTGCAGATGATGGAACGCCCCCTGCTGACGGCGGATGAACTCAAGTCGATTCCCAAGGGCAGCTTCATCGTGCAGAAGACCGGATACCACCCCATGCGTACCCGCCTGCGCCTGTTCCTCGAATGGGGCATCACCTTCGAGGAGGAATACCGCATGGAGGAACAGGCGGCCCGAAAAGTATATTATGCCGACCAGAATGCGCTGATCCGCGCCATCGTGCGGAAGTATCCGCCCAAGCTGCCGGAGCAGAAGACCACTCGCTCCGTTAAGGGCGAGGGGCAGCTCCACGACGCGCCCGTGCAGGAGATGGTGGTAGCGGAGGACATCGACTATGACCGTATGCCGCACAAGCGCACCCCTTATAATCTTCCCCGGCAGGAGGTGGACCGGTGAGCTACTTTGACAGCATTTACGCCGACACGCTCCTGCCGCCCAGGGCTGTATCCGTTTATATGTACCTCAAGGACCGGTCCAATAGCGCGGGAAGCTGCTGGCCGGGGATCAAGACGATTGCGAGAGATATGAACCTCTCCCGCAGCACCGTCAAGCGGGCGCTGGCAGATTTGGAGCAGCACGGCTATCTTGCCAAGCTGCCCCGATACCGCCCCAATGGGAGCAACACCTCCAATCTCTATACGCTCAAATAATCCCAAAGAGCTTGGTATCAAAATATGATACCAAGCTCTTTATTTGGGCAAAGTGCAAAACTATCGTTCCACCAAGGGACAACTATACCTGTTTGCTGAACCGAGGAGGGGTTCAATATGACCCCACCGGAACCACCCACTCTATCAGAGATTAAGACAGAGAAAGAACAATCACAATGGGATAGCTTCCAAGCAGGGAATCAGCGCCGTACACGCAGGATATAAGACCGACTCTATGCGTCACGGCAGATTTCTATTGACATCTCTGTTGAGTTTCCTGTAATATGATATGCGAAATTAAATCTGACTTACAAATTAAGTGAAGATTTCCGTGCAGGCGAAAGGCGGTGTCTGTGTATGCTTACGGTGCGGAACGTTTCCCACGATCCGTTTTACAACCAAGCCTTTGAGGAATATATTTACCAGGCGTATCTGGACGATGATATTTTCCTGCTGTGGCAGAACGCTCCGGCGGTGGTGGTGGGCAGCTATCAGAACATCTGCCGGGAGGTCCATGTGGAGGCCCTGCGGCAGCGGGGGATTCCCCGTGGTGCGCCGAATCAGCGGCGGCGGGACGGTCTATCACGACCTGGGCAATGTGAACTATACCTACATTATCCGCACGAACGGCGCTTTGGACTATGACGCCGTACTCTCGCCGGTGATCGCGGCGTTGAATGAAATCGGCGTTCCCGCACGGAAGAACCGAACCTGTGACATTGCCATCGGCGGCGGAAAGATCTCCGGCAGCGCCCAGCGGATGACAAAGGGGCGGCTGCTGCACCACGGCACCCTGCTGTTTTCCTCCGACCTCGGCGTGCTGGACCGGATCACCACCCACCGGAAAAACGACTGCTTCCAGAGCAAGGGGACTCAATCCGCCATCTGCCCGGTTACCAATATCCGGGAGCACCTGGCCCGGCCCATGACCATTGAGGAGTTCCGGGAGCGGCTTCTGGACCGGATGGTGCCCCCCGGCAGCCCGCGCCTGGCGCTGACGCCGGAACAGGAGGCGGAGGTCTGCCGTTTGCGGGACGAGAAGTACCGCAGCTGGGAGTGGACGTGGGGCAAGACGCCTGCCTTTACCTACGAGAAATCCGGACAATTCCACGGCGCGCCTATCCGCGTCGCCTACCAAGCCAAGCGCGGTATCGTTTCAAGTGCGGTCATCGACTGCGATGCTATCGACGGCGCGCTGGCGGCGCAGCTGCTCAACGGCGCGCGCTTAGACCCGGAGGGGTTTGCCGCCATCTGCCATCGGCTGGCAGGCGACGGGGCGGAGGAATTGATGGACTGGCTCATGTGAAGCTGCTATAAGACACTTTTGATAATCGTATCGCCGGGTACGGCAGAAAGGAACAACACGATGGAAAAGAAGATCAATATGCCCAAGCTGGCACCGGAAATGGAAAGCGGTGTTCTGTGCGCGTGGCTGAAGGAGGAGGGCGACACCGTCGCCGCAGGCGAGCCGCTCTTTGAGATCGAGACAAACAAGGTTGTCAATCAGGTGGAGGCCACCATCTCCGGCGTGCTGAAGAAGCAGCTGGCGGAGGAGGGCGACACCGTCTGTGTGGACACCGCCGTGGCGGTGGTGGAAGCGGAGTAAGACATGGAAAAGAAACCGGAATGGCTGAAGGTACGCTATAACCAGGACGCCGTCAACGAGGTGGCGGCACTGATGCGGGATCTGAAGCTGAACACCGTCTGCAAGGAGGCCAACTGCCCCAATCTGGGCGAGTGCTACCAGAAGCACACCTCCACCTTTATGATCCTCGGCAGCGTCTGCACACGGAACTGCCGGTTCTGCAACGTTACCACCGGCCATCCGCTGCCCCCCGACCCGGAGGAGCCGATGAATGTGGCGAGAGCCGCCAAAAAGCTGAATCTGCGGCACGTGGTGCTGACCTGCTCCACCCGTGACGACCTGCCGGACGGCGGCGCGGAGCAGTTCGCCAAGTGCGTCCGTGCCATTCGGGAGGTCTGCCCCGGCACCACGGTGGAGACGCTGATCTCCGACATGAAGGGCGACCACGCCGCACTGGACACGGTGATCGCCGCCCATCCGGAGGTGCTGAACCACAACGTGGAGACGGTGAAGGAGCTGCAAAGCGCCGTGCGCCCCCAGGCCCGGTACGAGCGGTCTCTGGGCGTGCTGCGCTACTGCAAGGAGCAGGATCCCACCCTGCTGACCAAGACCGGCTTCATGGTGGGGCTGGGAGAGACGGAGGAGCAGATCAGCCGTCTCATGGACGATATTCTGGAGACGGGCTGCGACATCCTCACTATCGGGCAGTATCTCCAGCCCTCGCCACAGCACTATCCGCTGGCGCGGTATGCCACGCCGGAGGACTTCACCCGCTGGAAGGAGCTGGCGCTGGCTAAGGGCTTCCGCCACGTGGCGTCCGCGCCGCTGGCACGCAGCTCCTACAAGGCGTGGGAGGCTCTGGAGGACGCGCATGATCTATATTGAGACAGGCTCCACGGATGTGTATTACAACTTCGCTCTGGAATACTACTTCACACTGGAAAAGCGTCTGCCGGAGACGGTGTTCCTTTTCTGGCGCACCACGCCCACGCTGATGGTGGGCAAGTACCAGAATGTGCTGGAGGAGATCAACAAGCCCTATGCCGATGCCCACGGCATCCATCTGGTGCGCCGCATGAGCGGCGGCGGCACCATCTATACGGACATGGGCGGCTGGCAGTTCACGTTCATCCAGCACAAGGAGGCCGGGGAGATCGAATTTGGCCAGTACATCGCCCCGGTGATCGACGCGCTGGGGGAGATGGGGGTGAGCGCCGCCTTCAACGGCCGCAACGACCTGACCATCAACGGCAAAAAGTTCTCCGGCAACGCCCAGTACCGGCTGGGCGACTGCATCGTGCATCACGGCTCGCTGCTGTTTGACACGGACATCGCGCAGATGGTGGCGTCCACCACGGTGGACAGCTACAAGATCACCTCCAAGAGCATCAAGTCCGTCCGGGACCGCGTGACCAACATCTCCGAGCATCTTCCCGCCTCCATGGACGCGGAGACCTTCAAGGAGACCATGGTGCGGCACATCATGAACGGCAGCACCGATACCTACACCGTCACATCGGAGGACGACGCCCGCATCCGGGAGATCGCCGGGGAGCAGTTCCGAAGCTGGGAGCGGATCTTCGGCAGAAGCCCGAAGTTCACCATCGACCGGACGGGGCGCTTTGCCGGCGGGAAGGTACAGTTCAAGCTGGACGTGCAGAAGGGAATCATCCGGGACGCCGCCGTATATGGCGACTTTTTCTCCACGCTGGACGCCGACACCCTCTGCGCCGCGCTGATGGGCTGCCCCTATGAGCGGGGCGCGGTGCTGGCAGCCCTCCGCAGCCATGGCATCGATGGCGCGGTGTACCGCATTTCCGCCCAGGAGCTGGCGTCGGTGGTGGTCGACTGAACTGCTGTACGCCTGCCCGCTGCGAACCTTACATTTCCATATTGCAGCAAGACCGCCTACAGAACACTGTAGGCGGTCGCAGTCTGTCAAAGAACGCCAGTTCTCGTTATGCGAGAGCTGGCGTTTTAGTCGTATCAAAGAAGAAATAGGGCAGAAAAACAAAGAAATCAGAGCGGCTCCACTTCCAGAGGGCCAGTTTTTTGAGATTCATAGCAGCATATTTAAGCCTCACCCATGCCGAGACACGGGCCAGACCTCGGTGGTGTGTATAGCGCATGGCATGTTTTTCTTTTGCATCCGCAAAAACACGCTCAATGGTTTGTTTTCTCATGGCATAGATTTCTTTGCCGCGTTCCGTTTTCCGCAGCTGTTCAACTAAGTCGAGAAATTCCTGCCAGATATGGGTTGTGAGCATCCGCTGTCCGTTTTCATTTGCACCACAAACGCTTCTGCAGGGACAATCTTTGCAGACCTGGGTGGCACTGCGGTAAGTTCGTTTTCCATCTTTGCTGGTAGTTGTATGTCTCAGTTCATGTCCTCCGGGGCAGACAAAGCTGTCATTTACCACATTGTAGGTGAAATCCCAAGGCTTGAACGTATCCTTCTTTCCTTTGTATCGGGTATAGGGCAGAATTGGGATCCTGCTGTCCTCAATTACTTTTTTGGCAATCCACGGGGTCTTGTAGCCGGCATCCATCGTTACAAATTTGACTTCTGGAAATCTGTCTGTGACCTTGTCATATACTGCGTCCCATGCCACGCTGTCACTTACATTTCCTGAGGTGACTTCAACACCCAACACAAAGCCGTGCTTGTCGCAGGCTGTATGTGCTTCGTATGCAAATTGCCGTTCGTGTTCTCCTTTTACGAACATTCCGCAGTCCGGGTCTGTGGTGGAAACAGTCTTTTCTGCGGTTTCCTGTGAGCCTCCACCCCCCTGGGGATGGTTTTCATCATCCTCATCTTCAATGGGCTTCTTGCCCAGCTTTTCTCTTTCCGCGTTGACCTCTCTGCGCAGTTGCCCGGAGTAGACCCTTGCTGCCTTCGCAACCTGTTCCTTCTGGAACTTTTTCTTGTTGGCGCTGGCTTTGATGTGGGTGCCGTCAATGAAAATTGCGCTGGTGTCCAGCATCCTGTTATTCAGTGCCTTGTTGAGGATGTGCTCAAAAATCTCACTGGTCAGCTCATCTGGAAAGCGCTGGCAGAATGCATAGCTCACCGTCGCAAAGTGCGGAATATTATCCAGCAGCCCATACCCAAGAAACCACCGATATGCTACATTCACCTGAATTTCCCGGTAGGTCTGCCGCAGAGACGGTATTCCAAACAAATGCTGAATGAGTACCATTTTTATGAGCACAACCGGATCTGTGCCGGGACGGCCGTTGTCATGGCAGTAGTACGGGTCCAGCCGTTCATACAGCCACTCATAATCCATGACCTTTTCTATTTTCCGCAGCAGATGCTCCTTTGGCACCAGCGCCTCCAAATCTACGATGATTGGCTCATGCCGTGCATCTTTTCTCCAGTTCTCCATAAAGACACCCCCGTTTCCTTTATTATACCAGAAACAGGGGCGTTTGGGTAGTTTTTTGACAGACTGAAATAAGCACGCCCCCGGCAGAGCCGGGGGCGTGCTTATTTATCGTTTTGTTGTCAGAACGCCAGCTCAACGCGGACGTCGTCCAGCGCGGGGGCCTTGGCGATCAGGTTCTGCGCCAGCATCCAGTCGATGTTCTTCTGCCAGCACTCGTCGGTCTGGCTGAGGAACGTAGCGTCCGCCGTCTCCATCAGGGGCAGCAGCGTCGCCATGCTCTTGCGCTCCACCGTCTCGGACAGGGGGAAGTTCTCCTCGTTCTGGTTGGCCAGCAGGATCCGCAGCGCCTCCTCCGGGTCTGCCTTCATGTCGGCAAAGCCCTTGGCGGAGGCCCGCAGGAAGGCGGAGAGCGTCTCGCTGTCGTTGGCGATGGCGTCGTCGTTGGCCAGGAACACACCCTCATAGTAGGTGGGCACACCGTAGTCGTCCAGATCGGACCAGTTGACCTCAAAGCCCTCCTCCTCCATCTGAGGCACCTCGTGGTTCACGAGGCAGCCGATGGTGGCGTCCACATTGCCGGTGGTCATGCTGCTCATCAGGTCAAAGCCCACGTCGATCAGGGTCACGTCGCTGTAATCCGCGCCCACATAGTCCATGATGCTGCGGATCAGTGCCTCGGACAGCTCCGTGCCGGCGTAGCCGATGGTCTTACCCACCAGATCCTTGGCGCCGGTGATGTTCTTATCCTTCAGGGACAGCACGATGTTCAGGGGCGCCTGCACCACAGCGCCGATGGACTTCACGGGAACATTCTGCTCGGCGCGGGCCTGAATGACATCCTGCTGATAGTACAGGCCGATGTCCGCCTGTCCCGCCGCCACAAGGGAAATGGCGTCGTTGGCGTTGGAGGGGAATCGGATGTTGATCTTCAGACCCTCATCGGCATAGTAGCCCTTCTCCATGGCCACATACATAAAGGCGTGGAGGGCGTTGGGGTACCAGTCCAGCACCACGTCCAGCTCCTTCAGGTCGCCGGTGGTGTTGTTATCGTCGTTGTTCTTAGCGCCGCAGCCGCTGACGCAGCACAGCAGCAGCACGCAGGCCAGCAGCATGGATACGATACGTTTCATAGTCATATACCTCTCTTAATTTTGTGTGTTTTTCAGAATTCGCCCCGCCAGCGGACGACCTTCTTCTCCAGCAGCGCCACCAGCGCCACCGCCGCCATGGCCACGACGGACAGCAGCACGATGGGGGCAAAGACGCCCGCGCCGTCCAGCTGGGTCATCATGCGGCGGGAGAAATAGCCCAAGCCGCTCTGCGCGCCCAGCCATTCGCCGATGGCCGCGCCGATGATGCTCATGGGGATGGCCATTTTGATGGCGGAGAAAAAGTACGGCAGCGTGCAGGGAACCTTGATCTTGCAGAAGATATCCCGCTTTGTGGCGCCGTAGGTCAGCAGCAGCTCCATCATCTCCACCCGCGCCGACTGCAAGCCGTCGTAGACGGTGATGGTGATGGGGAAGAAGGTGATCAGCACCGTCACCAGCACCTTGCTCCAGATGCCGTAGCCGAACCACAGCACGAACAATGGGGCAATGGCGGTGGTGGGGATGGTCTGGGACGCCACCACCACGGGATAGATGGCCTTGCGGCAGAAGGGGCTGGCATCCATCAGAACGGCAAGCCCCAGGCCCAGCACCAGTGAGATGGCCAGACCCACCGCCGTGACCACCATGGTGGCGGGCAGATGCACGGTGAACAGCGCCACCCTGAGCTGCCACAGCCGCTGTAAGATCTGCACGGGGGTGGGCAGGATGTAGGCCGCGTTGACCTTCATCGCCCCCAGCTGCCACAAAATCAGCAGCGCGAACAGGAAGATCAGCGCCGGAAGATTGCTTTTACAGGTTCTTTTCATTCCGTCACCTGCTTTCTCAGCATCTCCACCAGCTGCTCCCGCAGCGCCGCCACCTCCGGGCGGATGAGATCCTGCCGGGTACGGGGATAGCTCATAGGGACGGGGATCTCCCGCAGGGCGTGGATGGGCGTTTTCTCCACCACCAGCACGCTGGAGGACAGGAAGATGGCCTCCTCCACGTCGTGGGTGATGAACAGGATGGTCTTCTTATGGCGCTGCCACTGCTCCAGCAGCCACTCCTGCATGGAGATACGGGTCAGGAAGTCCAGCGCGGAGAACGGCTCGTCCAGCAGCAGCAGATCGCTGCCGGTGAGCATGGTGCGGGCAAAAGCCGCCCGCTGGCGCATACCGCCGGAAAGCTCGTCCGACCGCTTGTCCCGGCAGCCGTCCAGCCCCACATCCGCCAGCGCCGCGTCGATCATGTCGCGCTGCTGCGCCTTGGTGTACCCGCGCTGTATCTCCAGCGGAAGCGCCAGATTCTCTCCGATGGTGCGCCACGGAAACAGCATATCCTTCTGGGGCATATAGCCGCAGTAGTGCTCCCGCGCCGTGATGGGCTTTTCATTGACGGAGATGGTGCCGGCCTTCGGCGGCAGCAGGCCGTTGATCATGCGGAAGATGGTGCTCTTGCCGCAGCCGCTGACGCCGACGATGCAGTGGAACGACCCCGGCTCCACGGAAAAGGACAGGCCATCGATGATATCGAAGTCCTCGCCGGGGTACTGGTAGGAGACGTTGTCAAAGCGCAGAATACTCATGACTGCACATCCCATGCCATGTCCCAGAAGCCCAGCTCATACCGGCTGCAATTGACAAATACATCCGTCAGGTAGGCCAGCTGCTCCTCACCGGCGTCCGCCGCCAGCGAATCCATCAGTTCGATCAGCGTCTGATTGGTGGCGGCGTACTCCTCGGAGGCGTAGCCCCGGATCCACTCGCCGTAGAAGAGGTGCTCCGCCGCGCCGGGGATGGCGGCCAGCGCCTGCCCGATCTCGGCGTAGCTCCACGAGCAGGCCAGGATCGAGGCCACGATCTCCATAGGCCCGCCGGTCTGGGCGACGGAGAGCATATAGTTCGTATAAGAGAGGTTTGCGAGGGCAGGCTTTACGGCAAACACCTGCTCCTCCGTAATGTCAAGACGCTTCATATAGGCGCGGTGTATCTTCATCTCACCGCCCAGAATGGCGTCCACGTTGGCGGCAAAGACCCGCATCAGCTCCGGGTCCCGCGCCTTGACCACGCCCAGCGCGAACACGCGGGCATAGTCGAACAGGTAGAGATAGTCCTGTAACATGAAGTACCGGAACTTCTCCATATCCAGTGTGCCGTCGCCGATGCCGGTGACGAAGGGGTGGCGCAGGCAGGCCTCCCAGACGGGAGTCGCCGCGTCGTGAAGGCGGGTGGAAACAGAGGTCATATCACTCCGCCTCCTTCATGTACGCGCTCTTCAGATCAAAGAGGTGGTTCATGGGGCCCCGGCCGTGCCCCAGATCCAGCATGGCCGCCAGCGCGCCGGAGATATACTCCTTGGCGCGGCGCACCGCGTCCTCCAGTGCCATGCCCTTGGCCAGATTGGCGGCGATGGCGCTGGACAGGGTACAGCCGGTACCGTGGGTGTTGGGGTTGTTGATGCGGCGGCCGTTGAACCAGTACCCGGCGCCGTCCTTCCAGAGGAGGTCGTTGGCGTCGTTCAGATCGTGCCCGCCCTTGCACAGCACGGCGCAGCCGTACTGCTCGCTGATCTTCCGGGCGGCGGCCTCCATGTCCGCCGGAGTGCGGATGGGCATATCCGCCAGGATCTCCGCCTCGGGGATGTTGGGCGTGGCTACCTCTGCCAGAGGCAGCAGCTCCGTTTTCAGGGCCTCCACCGCGTCCTCCCGCAGCAGGCGGGAGCCGGAGGTGGCCACCATCACGGGGTCTACCACAATGTGGCGCGCCTCGTATTGCCGCAGCTTTTGGGCGATGACGGAGATCAGCTCCGCGGAGGACACCATGCCGATCTTGACCGCGTCGGGGAAAATATCGGTGAATACGGCGTCCAGCTGTGCGGAGAGAAATGCGGGGGTGGAGTCCAAGATGTCTGTGACGCCGGTGGTGTTCTGGGCAGTCAGGGCTGTGACCGCGGTCATGGCGTATACGCCATTGGCGGACATGGTCTTGATATCTGCCTGGATACCGGCGCCTCCGCTGGAATCGCTTCCGGCGATGGATAATGCTGTTCTCATTGGTTTGCTCCTTTCCTGTTTCAGCATTACTTTTATAGAGCGGCGGAAGGTGGTGCCCCCGATCTGCCGCTTGAAGGCCCCGGCCTCGGGTCGGGACAGTCTTCCGGGGTTTAGAGGATCCCCAGCTCTTTTGCCTTATCGCGCAGGTCGACGGCGGCCTGCCGGGGATCGTCCGCCTTCATGATGGCGGAGACGACGCAGATGCCGGCGATGGGGATGCCGCACAGTACGTCGATGTTGGTCTTGTTCAGGCCGCCGATGGCATTGACGGGGATGGGGACGGCCTTGCAGATGTCCCGCAGGGTATCGGTTGAGGTCAGGACGGTCTTGACCTTGGTGGTGGTGGGGTAGATGGCGCCCACACCCAGATAATCCGCCCCCTGCTCATAGGCCTCCGTGGCCTGCGGCACGGTCTTGGCGGTAGCGCCCACGATCTTGTCCGGCCCCAGAATGCGCCGGGCGATGTGGATGGGCAGGTCGCTCTGTCCCAGATGGACGCCCTCGGCGTCCATGGCCATCGCCACGTCCAGCCGGTCGTCGATGAGCAGCGGCACGCCGTACCGCCGGGTCAGCTCGTGTACCTTTTCCGCGAGGGACAGATACTCCCGGGTGGTCCGGTTCTTCTCCCGCAGCTGTAAAAGCGTCACGCCGCCCTGCAGCGCTTCCTCCGTCCGGCGAAGGAACTCCTCCTCGCTGAGGCCTGTGCTGTCGGTGATGAAGTACAGGCTGGTGTCAAGATGCTTCAATTTCGATCTCCTCCAAATCCATATAATGTTCCAATTCCGCGTCCTGCAAGGTGGACAGCGCGTCCAGCAGGCCCACCATAAAGCTGCCGGAGCCGTGCTCCGTCTCCGCCAGCTGGCCGCAGACGCCCAGCACGGTGCAGGCCGTGACAGCGGCATCCAGACCGCTCGCCGCCGACAGATACGCCGCCGTCAGCGCCCCCAGCATACAGCCGGTACCGGTGACGCAGGAGAGCTGTGGCGTGCCGTTTCTGACGCGGATGAGCCGCATCCCGTCCGTCACGATATCCACCTTTCCGCTGGCCAGCACCACCGTATGACGGGTACGCGCCAGTGCGGCGGCGGCCCGCTCCACGGTCTGCGCGTCCAGCGCGGCGTCCGCGTCCACGCCGGAGGCGCGGTAGCTCTCCTGATACAGGGCGTTGATCTCGGAGTAGTTGCCCTTGATGACCGCTGGCGTCACGGTCTCCAGCAGGCCGCAGGCGTAGTCCCGGCGCAGCTTGGAGCAGGCTACGCCCACTGCGTCCAGCAGAATGGGCGTCCCCTGCTCCGCCGCCGTCCGCGCGGAGAGGCGCATGGCCTCCATCCGCACGTCGGTGATGTTGCCCAGATTCAGCATCAGCGCCCCGGCGGTGGCGGTGATCTCCGACACCTCACGGGGATGCTCCGCCATGATGGGACGGCCGCCCACGGCCAAAATGGCGTTGGCGCACTGGTTGATGGAGATGGGGTTGGTGATGCATTGGATCAGGAAGCTGCGCTCCCTGACCGCACCGCGAATGTCAGGAATGGATCGCATCAGCAGGTTTCACCTTCTTGACGATGTAGTAGATGACCGCTGCGGCCGCGCAGACCGCCGGTGCGGCGTAGGACAGGGTGTTCCAGATGGGGTTGGTCAGCTCAAAGACGCCGGAGGCCAGCTTGATGACCACAAAGAGGATGCCGCCGAAGGCCGCGATGGTCAGCGCGTCGGACAGGACGGTGCTCTTGTCGGTATAGCCCTTGGCGTTCAGCTTGACCTGCAGCTTTGTCAGCATACCGTTGGACGCCATCTTCCGCAGAAATACATAGGCGATGCTGCCGCCGATGAGGGTGCCGCAGATGAAGGACGGCACATAGAACATCCAGCTCAGCCCCTCCTTGCCCCACAGGAACGTCATAACGGGGTAGGAGACGATAGCGCCGATGATGCCGGTGCCGATGACCTCGCCGATGACGGCGCAGATGATCTTACCCTTGGACAGGCGGTAAAAGACGCCGGAGAGGAACGCGCCGAACACGGCGCCGGTCAGTGCCAGCGGGGGGATACCCATGGTGGCCATGCGGATGATGCCGATCAGCGTGGCGCAGAGCAGCGAATACCACGGCCCCAGAAAAACGGAGCAGACGATGTTGATGAAATGCGCCATGGGGCACATACCCTCCACCCGCAGGATGGGCGAGATCACAACGCCCAGCGCAATGAGCATAGCCAGAACCGTCATTTTCAGAATGCTGTTGGAATTTTTCACTTGTATTGCCTCTTTTCATATTTATACGAAGCAACATACTTCGCTCGGTCGAGAATCTATTTTCTCCTCTCACCCCGAAACACGGGTTCCCTCGCAAATTACAAGACACAAGGCGCTCCCCTTCTATCCGCCCGAAACCACTCGGGATAGGTCCACTCACGTCCTTTCTGCCAGAAAAAATAAAAAACGGAAACCACCCGACATGGGTAACTTCCGCAAAGCGCCGATCGCCGTCCCTACGTTGGCATTATCCAAATCAGGTCACCGGTCGAAGGTAACACCTTCCTCTCAGCCTGTCACACAAGCTCCCGTCTGTTCAGTTTTCTGGGTTATTATACACCCGCCCGCGCTCGATTGCAAGAGAAGATTTTCCCGTCCCCCCTCCCTGTCGTGTGCGCCGCCCCGCCGCCGTCCGATATTTCCTCCCGCCCCGGCAAATTGTCCTGATTTCAGGACGATAATCCTAAAATCAGGACTGCGTAATTTTTTTGACAATCTGAGACCGCCTACAGAAAACTGTAGACGGTCTTTTTTTCTTTAATTTTCGCTTCTTGCGATTTCCAGAACAAAGAGCGAGCCGCAGGTTTCACCCACATTTTTGAAGCTGTGATGCACCTTGGCAGCGTAGGCTGTTGTGTCGCCCGCGTGCAGATGACGCACCTCCGTCGAGCCATTCTCCTCTGAGCGAAGATAGATGTCAAATGTTCCATCCAGCACAAGGACATATTCCATTCCCTCGTGGTGATCGAAGGAATGCTGTGCGCCGGGCTCATAAAACAGGCGAAATCCACCCAGCTTAAAAGGATCGTGTCCTTTTGCGAGTCCGAAAGCCTTGATACCCGGCTCAAAGGCGACCTCCGAGGCTGCATTCAGGTTGATCACCTTTTCATCGGCGAGAGGATGGGTAGATGTTACATCTGCCAAGGTCTTGCCGTAGAGCTTGACCAGTGCATGGACCTTTTGAAAGCTGATCCCGCATTTCCCGTTTTCAACCATACTGATGAAGGCCGGCGTGACGCCAACGCTCTCTGCCACCTTCGCCAGCGAAAGACCCGCCTGCTGTCGGAATTCCTTCAATTTTGTTCCAATGATATAGTTGTCCACATTGTGATTCTCTCTGCCCATACGCACATCCACCTTGTCAAAAATAAACAGCATCACAAATCTCTCCCATTCTGTGATGCTGTTTTTATTTTATCACAAAACCCAGTGAAAAGAAAGTGCCATGTATAACATTTTAGATAAGTTTTATGATTAAATATACTTGACATATTAAGCGTAATACTCTACAATAAAAATTACTTAAAAATTAAGTAATTTTGTTTGGTATTCACAAGAATGGAGGAGGCGAGAAATGAATCGGTACATCATTGAGTTTGGCATTGGCATGGACTTCCATGGTCAAAATGTCAGTAAGGCTGCTGCAAAAGCGGCGAAAAATGCAATTTCATCCAGTTGTCTTTGCGGATTGAGCGAAGTTCTGGGAATGGAGGAGCTCAGTCAAGTGAAGGTCAAGGTCACAATCGCAGTACCAAGACCGGAGGAGGTCGATCATCAGCAGGTCGCGGACTGCTTCCCCATTGGAAGCGTTGAGGTGCAGGCAGTAAACGGCGGTCTTCATTTTCCCGGCCTATATCTCCCGCAGTTTGGTGACCGCGATGACAGCATCGAAGTGGCTGTCGCGGCGGTAGAGGTGGTAATTCCGGAGCGGAACGCCGTTCCTGAATAATATTATGAGGAGGTCATCTAATGAAAGTATCCAAGGAAGCCATGAAAGACATGTACCTGCGGATGATCCGCATCCGCGAATTTGAGAGCAAGGCACAGAGCCTGTTTGCTGATGGCAAGATCCCCGGATTTGTTCATTTGTACCTTGGCGAAGAAGCTGTCGCCACCGGTGTGTGCGCCTGCCTGCGGGATGACGATTATATCACCAGCACCCATCGCGGTCATGGTCATATCGTAGCCAAGGGCGGCGACCTGAAGTTCATGATGGCGGAGCTGTTTGGCAAGGAAACCGGCTACTGCAAGGGCAAGGGCGGCTCCATGCACATCGCCGACCCCGACAAGGGCATTCTGGGTGCCAACGGTATCGTGGGTGCCGGTCACAACATCGCGGTAGGCGCAGGCCTTTCCGCCAGCTACCGGGGAACCGATCAGGTTTGCGTCTGCTTCTTCGGCGACGCTTCTACCAATCAGGGCACCTTCCACGAGTCTCTGAATATGGCCGCGATCTGGAAGCTCCCCATCATTTTCGTTTGTGAGAACAACAATTATGGCATTTCCATGAGCCAGGCGCGCCATCAGGCCATCAAGGATGTGGCGGATCGCGGGGCAGCCTACGGCATTCCCGGCATTGCCGTGGATGGCAATGACGTTATGGCGGTCAACGAAGCTGCTGCCGAGGCGGTGGCACGAGCCAGAAAGGGACAGGGTCCCACCCTGCTGGAATGCAAGACCTATCGCTGGAGAGGGCATTTCGAGGGAGATCCCGCCAACTATAAGCCCAAGGAGGAGCAGGAGGCGTGGTTGAAGAAGGACCCCATTCCCCGATTCGCCGCATTTCTCAAGGAAAACAAGATCCTGACCGCGGAGGATCTGGCTGCGCTGGATCAGCAGGTTCAGGAAGAATTGGCGGAAGCCATTCGCTTTGCCGATGAGAGCCCCATCCCCACTGTCGAAGCTGTCGTTCAGGATGTTTATTCCGATATCGTTGAGGAGGTACGCGCCAGATGAAAAAGATGAGTTATGCAGAAGCGATCCGTGAAGGCATGAGCATCCGGATGCGCGAAGATCCCAGTGTCCTGCTGTTTGGCGAGGATGTGGGAGCCTTCGGCGGCTGCTTTGGTGTTACTGCCGGTATGTTCGATGAGTTTGGTGACAAGCGGGTACGGGATACCCCGATTTCGGAGGGTGCCATTATTGGCGCCGCTGTCGGCTCCGCCGCCACCGGCCTGCGCCCCATTGCCGAGCTGATGTTCTGCGATTTCCTGACGGTGGGCATGGATCAGCTGGTGAATCAGGCGGCAAAGATGCGCTATATGTTCGGCGGAAAAATCTCCATGCCCATGGTGGTACGCCTGCCCGGCGGAGCAGGCGTAAGTGCCGCCGCACAGCACTCTCAGTCCTTGGAGGCATGGGTCACCCATGTTCCCGGCTTGAAGGTCGTATATCCCTCCACCCCGCAGGATGCGCTGGGGCTTATGCTCTCCTCCATTGATGATGAAAACCCCGTCATGTTTGTGGAGCACAAGGCCATGTACACGATGAAGGGTGATGTGGACAGCTTCGAGCCCATCCCTCTCGGAAAGGGCGACATCAAGCGCAGCGGTGAGGATGTGACCATTATTGCAACCGGAAAGATGGTTCATGAGGCTCTGGCCGCCGCCAAGATTCTGGAGGAAGACGGCATTTCCGCCGAGGTACTTGACCCCCGCACGCTGTATCCTCTGGATAAGGAGCTCATCGCACAGTCGCTGGGCAAAACGCATAAGGCAGTGATCGTCACGGAGGAAAACCGGAGAGGCGGTTACGGTGGAGAGATCTCCGCTATCATCGCCGAAGAAATGTTTGATCTGCTGGATTGCCCCATCGTCCGCATTGGCGCGCTGGATACGCCGGTTCCCTTCGCTCCCGTTCTGGAGCAGGCTTATCTGCCCAACGCTCAGGATATCGTGAAGGCCGTCCGTACACAGGAATAAGCAGATCAGGCGGAGAGGAGGGGTACTGTGTCCAGTATTGGTATCATCGCAAATCCCGCTTCGGGAAAGGATATCCGCAGACTGGTTTCCTACGCCACAACGATCGACAATCAGGAAAAGGTCAATATTGTCAAGAGGATCGTGCTGGCGGCTCAGGCAATGGGTGTTGATACGGTTTGGTTTATGCCGGACACCTTTCAAATCGGCTGGGCAGTCATTGAAGACCTTTCCAGAGATGAAAAGCTGACGGCTGATTGCCGCCTGCTGGATATACCGCTGACTGCTACCTCGCAGGACACCACAGCGGCCGCTGCGGAAATGGAGCGGCTTGGTGTTGGATGCGTTGTGGTTCTCGGCGGCGACGGAACCAGTCGGGCGGTTGCCAAGGGTATAAAAAAGGTGCCTCTCCTCCCCCTTTCCACCGGAACCAACAATGTATATCCGGAAATGCTTGAGGGGACTGTTGCCGGTATGGCTGCCGCCGTTGCCGCGCAGTTTTCAGACCCCGCTATATGCTGTATTCGGGACAAGCGGATCGAAGTTACGCTGAATGGATCGCTGACGGATATTGCATTGATCGACGCAGTTATTTCCGATGACTTATGCGTGGGCTCAAAGGCCATTTGGGACGCCTCAAAGCTCCAGCACATTTTTGTGACAAGGTGCCATCCTGCCAGCATCGGCTTTTCCACAGCTGCCGGGTGCCTGCAAATCGTCAGAGACACGGACGACTGCGGATTAGCCGTAGAATTGCGATCGGAGGGCGAGAAAATCATCGCGCCGATCGCGGCGGGCGTCCTATCTGAGCTGGAGATCTGGCAGGCAAAGCGTATGCCGCTGGACTGCCCGGAAACGCTGCTGTTACAGGAGGAATGCATGGTGGCTTTGGATGGTGAGCGAGAGCTGCGCGGACACGCGGGAGATACCTTGACTTTTACCGTCACGAGGCATGGCCCATGGCGCGTACAAGCAAAAAGAGCACTTGAAGAAGCTGTCCGCCGCGAATTCTTCGCTGCCGGCAGAATGATCGATCCCACATAATTACGAGGAGGTGTATACATGGCGCAAGAAGTCTTGATGCCAAAGCTGGGCCTGACCATGACGGAAGGGACCATTGAAGAATGGAAATACAAGGAAGGCGATAGCGTCAAAAAAGGCGATATTCTGTTTTCCGTGGCAACAGATAAATTGACAAACGATGTGGAGGCAGAGGCGGACGGTGTTCTGCTGAAAATCCTGCTTCCCGAGGGGGAGACCGCACCGTGCAAGGCGGTGATCGCTTACATTGGGGAAGCGGGCGAGGTCATTGCAGAGGGCGGTGCTTCCGCAGAAAGCACCGCGGCGCAAGCTCCGGCTTCTTCCGCGGCGGCTGTTCCCGCCAAGGCTCCCGCTGCCACACGCGATCCGGGTACGCCGGTTTTAGCTTCTCCGGCAGCGAAAAAGCTGGCCAAGGAAAAGGGCGTTGACCTTGCTCTTGTTGCCGGAACCGGCCCGAAGGGGCGGATCACTCTTGAGGATGTCGAAGCATATCTAACCGCGCCCAAGGCCGATGAACCCGCTGCCGAAGTAAAGACCAGTCCTTTGGCTGCAAAGATTGCTGAGGAGTTGGGCGTTGATGTTTCCAAGATCCAGACCGATGGCCGTGTGATGAAGGCAGATGTTCTGGCCGCTGCCGGCGTGTGTACGGCAGCTCCTGCCGCTGAAGCAGCCCCCGCGATCTCCGCCAGCGACAACGATGAGCCCCCCGTGAAGGTGAATCCGCTGCGCCGGAGTATTGCCGCCAACATGGCAAATTCCTGGCATACCTCTCCCCGCGTGACCTATACCTTCGCCGTGGATGTGACCGCGATGAAGGCTCTGCGGGCAAAGCTGAAGGATAGTCTGAAGGAGCAGGGGATCAAGCTGACCTACAACCATATTCTGATGAAGGTGGTTGCCAAGGCACTGATGGAGTTCCCGGATGTCAACGCCAGCTTCGCGGACAATATGCTGACACGGCATAAGCATGTGAACATGGGACTGGCTGTGGCGAAGGGCGACGGCCTGATCGTGCCGAATGTGAAGAATGCCGACAGCAAGAGCCTTGCAGAGATCGCGAAAGAGACCGAGGCTCTGATCGAAGCTACCCGCAGCGGAAAGATCGATATGAAGGACATGACCGGCGGAACCTTTACGATCTCCAGCCTGGGTCCCTATGGCGTGCGGAGCTTCTCCCCGATCATAAACCAGCCTGAGCTGGCGATTTTGGGTGTATGCGACATCGTGGATACGCCCATTGTGTGCAACGGCGAGATCGTGATCCGTCCCATGATGAATCTGTGCCTGACAGCGGATCACCGTGTGGTGGATGGTGTAATGGCCAGCAAGTTTATGAAACGGGTCGTGGAGCTGCTGGAGAATCTGTATCTCTTGCTTATCTGACAGAGAACGGACGGTGGCACTTGCCTCCGTCCGTTTTTGCCTAAAAAAGAGAACCGCGCTCTTTTCGCAAAGCGCGGATGCACAACCATGAAAATGCAGAAAGGACAGAGTAAAATGGCAACTGAAGTATTGATGCCCAAGCTGGGCTTGACCATGACAGAAGGCACAATCGAGGAATGGCGGATCAAGGAAGGGCAGCCGGTGAAAAAAGGCGAGGTGCTCTTTTCTGTTGCGACAGATAAGCTGACCAACGATGTGGAAGCAGATGCGGATGGTGTTCTGCTGAAGATCCTGCTGCCGGAAGGCGAGACCGCCAGCTGCAAGAGCGTCGTCGCCTATATCGGGCAGCCCGGTGAGGCGATTCCCGGCGTGGCTTCCGGCGCAGCTCCTGCCGCGGAGAGTGCGCCCGTCCCTGCCGCTGCAGCCGTTTCCACCGACGGCCCCAGGACTGTGCTGGTGATCGGCGGCGGCCCCGGCGGCTATGTGGCCGCCATCCGAGCAGCCCAGCTGGGTGCAAAGGTCACCCTCATTGAGAAAGAGCATTTGGGCGGCACCTGCCTGAATATCGGCTGCATCCCAACCAAGTGCCTGCTCCATAGTGCCGAGCTGGTGGAGGACATCAAAAATCAGGGCAAGGACATCGGCGTGAAGGTCACCGGCGTGGAGGTGGATTTCCCCCAAGTCATCGCCCATAAGAACGACATCTCCAAAAAGCTCACGGGCGGTGTCAGAAGCCTGCTGAAAATGAACAAGGTCACCGTCATCGATGGAAAGGCCGCTTTTACCGCTCCCAAAAAGCTGAGCGTCAAAAAGGCGGACGGCTCCCACGAGGAAATGACAGCGGATGCCATTATTATCTCCACCGGCTCCGTCAACTCCACGCCTCCCATCCCCGGCCTGAAGGAAAACCCCAACTGCATCGACTCCACCGGCGCATTGAGTCTCAAGGTTCTGCCGAAGTCCATGGTGGTCATCGGCGGCGGCGTCATCGGCCTTGAGCTGGCCTGCGCCTATGCCGCCTTCGGTACCAAGATCACCGTGGTGGAGGCCATGGATCACATGCTGCCCATGCTGGACGGCGACCTCACCAAAATCGGCGTAGAGCACATGAAGAAGATGGGTATGGATTTCCATCTGGAATGCCCGGTGCAGGCGGTGGAAAGTAGCTCTGTGGGTGCCAAGGTCATCTGCAAAAACAAGGCTGGTGAAACCGTCAGCTTTGAGGCGGAGAAGGTGCTGGTGGCCATCGGCCGCAAAGCCAATACCGCCATGCTCGACCTCGATGCCGGTAAACTCGACAACGACCGCGGCCGCATCAAGGTCAATGACAAGATGGAGACCAGCGTCCCCGGCGTGTATGCCATCGGCGACTGTGTCATGGGCTATGCCCAGCTGGCGCACACTGCCTCCGCCATGGGCGAGGTGGCGGCAGAGAACATCTGCGGCCATGAGGTGCACTATGATGAATCCACCAACCCCACCTGCGTCTATATTGAGCCGGAGGCTGCCTCTGTGGGACTCACGGAGGAGCAGTGCAAGGCCAAGGGCATCGCATACAAGGTGGGTAAGTTCCCCATGAGTGCCAACGGAAAGGCACTGATCCTCAATGGCGGAGAGGGTTTGGTAAAGCTCATCGCCGGAGCAAAATACGGCGAAATTCTGGGTATGCATATCATAGGACCACGAGCCACAGACCTCATTTCCGAGGGCGCGCTGGCCATCCGGCTGGAGGCCACGGTGGATGAACTGATCTCTACCATTCATAGTCATCCCACCGTCACCGAAACGCTGCGGGAAGCCGCGCTGAATGTAGAGAAAAGAGCGATCCATACACCGAACCGGTAAAACGATCCTGTGCGGCGGCAGCGCGATCACCGCTTGACAGAGCACTCGGCCTCTCCTTAACAGAATGAATCCTCCTCACATATTTCATTGATTAGTCGAGGAACTCTGTTCAAGAAGTCCATCAAAAGCGCATGATGCACAGGACGCAGTGTGATCAGGAAAAGAGGAGCCACCTGTTCGTTTGTTTGCCGGTATGTCTCTGCAGAAGGCAGCGGATCGTGCAAAGGGAGGTCAACAATATCGTCCTTTGTGCCCTCCGCTGTGTCCCTATGAATGCAGCGAAGCAGCGGTCGGATCATGTATCCTGCCGCTGCTTCATTTTTTTGTAAATTGACCGATCAGACAGCACAGGCATTCGCCTCACCTGCCTGAGAAGTCTCCTCTCTGCTGTACAGCAGAGCCTCCACCATGGCTTTAATCGCGGCGCGATCTCGCACATCGCAGGCGCGAATAAGCCGGACAAGCTGGACCTCTTCTGATTCTTCTATCTCATCTTCTGGATAAACCACTCGGTCAGCGGAGATTCCCAAAGCCCGCACGATCCGACAGAACACCTCGATACTTGGCGCACGTTGTTCATTTTCGATTGCCGCCAAGTGCCGCACACCAATTTTGGCGCGTTCTGCGATGATTTCACGGGAAAAACCTTTCTGCAACCGAATTCCTTTTAAGATAAGGCCCATCTTGTCCGTTATTTTTGTTTCATCTTTTTCGAACACTCTCAGTTCACCTCCAGCTATATTCTATCGGGAGACGCCGAAACAGAGAATGTCGTATTCGTAGTTATATTTTGGAACTAATGGTGCCATACGTTCCGGTAATCCGGCCATATAAAAAAACGGCTGGATTGGCGGGAGACTTGTCATGCTTACAATAGAGACCTCCTTTCCGTCCGGAAAGGAGGTCTTATGCACTCTCTGTGTGTAAGAACGCCGCTCATTTTGAGCGCGTCAATATGAGACAGCCATCCTGCAGGTTGGAAGTGGACATTGGATTTTAAATCACCTTCCAAACGCAGATAGCGGAGCATATCCCAAGTATGACGCATTAGTTCTTAATAAGAGCTACGCTCAGGGCAAAAACGCACAGGCGCATATATTGCGCCTGTGCGTTTTTGTTCGACAGAAAGCAGATAGGAAACCCCGCTGCCGCGGCCCGCCACCCGTTTCTGAGATTTGCAGCCAACCAAATTTCAGAATACGGAGGAACAATATATGGGCTTTAATTACGCGGCAGAAAAGAAGAAGTTTGAAACGCTGTGGGCAAGACTCCGGCGTGAGTATAGGGCGGCCGGGATGTCCGATACCGCCATCCAGAAGATGCACGACTTCGATTGGGAGGTATTCAAACAGGAGAGGATCTATCGCCTGCATACGCAGGACTTGGGCATCGGCATCTTTGACGAGCCTTCCGCCGAGCAGGAGGACAAGTCCGCATTGATGAAAAAGTTCCTGGAATCGGTCAGCCGCTGGGATGCCCTCACCAGCGGCGTGGACGCCAAAACGTTGTCCGGCATTCTGGGACACACCAATGCGTCCTTCACGCTGGACACCTACACCCATGTCACATCGGATATGCAGAAGACAGCCTCTGGCATCGTGGGCGGCTTCATGGAAGATATCTTCGGAAAGGAGTTGAAACCGTGGCAAGAAAACGAAAAGCCGGCGACGGAACCGTAAGACAGCGCAAAGATGGGCGCTGGGAGGGGCGCATCGTCATTGGCTACGATGACAATGGCTACCCCAAAACGAAAAATGTTCTCGCCAAAACGAAGAAGGAGTGCATCGAGAAGCTCCAAAAGCTCAAGGAAGAGTGTGGCGGGCTGAAGCCGGAGAAGGTGCGGCCAGAGATGCCCTTCGGGGTCTGGCTGACATATTGGTACGAAAATCATTCCAAGCCCAAGATCCGCCCCACTACGCAGGAGACCTATGAAAGCCGCATCCGCCTGCACATCATCCCGGAAATCGGTGACATTTCATTGAATAAGCTGACACAGAACGACCTGCAGCAGTTCTATGGCCGACTCAAGAAAAGCGGCCGGAAGCGCTTCACCGACAAATACGGCGAGGGACTGTCCGACCGGATGGTGCGTATGTGTCACGCCACCTGCCGCTCCGCACTGGAAAAGGCGGTGCAGGATGGACTGATCCGTGTGAACCCGGCCATCGGCTGTAAGCTGCCGCCCAAGAAGGCGAGGGAGATGCAGGTGCTGACGCGGGAGGAACTGCAACGGTTTCTCATTCAGGCAAAGTTCGAGGGCTACTACGAGGTCTTTCTTCTGGACTTGGCGACCGGCCTGCGTCGGGGCGAGTTGATGGCGCTGCAATGGGACGACCTGAACTTCAAAACCGGTGTGCTGAATGTGAACAAGCAGGTCTACGATGTGCGCGGTCAGCTCCAAATTAGCACACCCAAGACGAAGACCTCCGTTCGCAAAATCGTCCTGCCGCCCGCCGTGGTGGCGGTGCTGCGGGAGTACAAAAAGACGGTGGACTCCCGCTGGATGTTCCCGTCCCCGGTGAAGGAGGACTGCCCCATTTTGGTACGCTTGATTGCAGCTCATTCTGATGGCATTTTTTCATGATTTGCCACCCGCATGTCAAGCTTTTTTATCCTTGATGGATTTTCTTATCGGCTCGGCGAAAAACTCGCGGAGCTTGTCAGCTTCATCGGGGAGGACAAAGCCAAAGCCCTGTCCGTCCACTCTGCAATAGAAAGCAATTTTCATGACTGCCACCTCAATCAAAAATGTCCTGGATTTTGTATGCGATCTCAATGCGCTTATCGGGGTACACCAGCACCCTGTCGATCAGCAGCTCGGCCAGCTCGGTGGTCAGCGTGTCCGCATCGAAAATCGCCTTGGACGCTTCCTTGCGGCTGTCCTGCCGTGCCTGTTCGTCCCGCTTCTGTTTCGCCTGTGCCAATACTGCGGCATAGGCGTTTTTCGTTTTCAAAAGCAGCTCGTCACACGCGGCCTTTTCCGCCTTGTAGGTGTTCAGGTCAATCTCGCCCATGAGATAGCGTTCATAAAAGGCGCGCTTGCCGTCTTGCAGCGTCTCGATCTGCTGCTCATATTCGGCGCGTTCCGGTACGGAAGCATCCACCCGGAGCGTACCGTCCGGGGCAAGCGGCGCGGCGGCTTCCATCTGCTTTTTCAGCGTCAGGAATACCGCCTGTTCCAGCTCTGCGGCGTTCAGGCGCATCTTGTGGCAGCGGCTTTCTTCGTCCGCCTCGGAATGGCGGCAGTAATAATACGAGGTTTTCTGCATGGTGCGGGACAGCGCATGACCGCAGCAGCCACAGAAGGCTTTGCCTTTCAGCGGGTAGTCCCGCTTCTTTTTGTTGGGCTGGGAAAAGCGGAGCTGGCTGGCCTGCACGGTATCAAACACGGCTTTCTCGACGATGGCCGGGTGATGGTCGGGGATGATGTACCATGATTCTCTGTCCTTCAGGCGGCTTCTGGTGCCGCCTACTTCGAGAACCGCCCGCTTGCCGATCACATACACGCCGGTGTAGCGTTCGTCCTCCAAAATGCGGAGAATGGTGGATGCACTCCAAATCCCGTGACAGCGGGAAATATCGTGGGTGTGATTGCCTCGCGCCGCTTTGTACTGGCCGGGAGTGGGGATGTTTCTGCGGAACAGCTCCCGCGTGATGGCGGTGGCGTTGATGCCCTCGGCAGCAAGCTGGAAGATGAGCTGCACAACGGCAGCGGCCTCCGGGTCAGGCTCCATTCTGCCATCGGCGCTTTTGCGGTAGCCGTAGGGACAAATCTTGCTCTGATACTCGCCGCGCTGCATCTTGGCGTACTTGGCGCTCTTGGTCTTGATGGACATATCGCGGCTGTAATATTCGCTGATGAGATACTTGAACGCCACGTCCATGCCGCCGGTGTCGCCCTTGAATTTGCTGCTGTCAAAATCGTCGCTGATGGAAATGAAGCGGGTATGGAACAGCGGGAACACGCGCTCGATGAAGTAGCCGGTTTCAATGCTGTTGCGCCCGAAGCGGGAAAAATCCTTGACAATGATGCAGTCGATCTGATTGGCCCGCACCAGCTCAATGAGCTTCTGTACCTGCGGACGCTCAAAATTCGTGCCGCTGTACCCGTTGTCGATGAACTCCATGATCTCCGCGTTCAGGGCTTCGGGCATGGAAGCCGCGTACTCGTGGAGGACAAGGCTCTGATTTTCAATGCTCAGGCTGTCGTACTTGTAATCCTCGATGGAGAGGCGGATGTAGAGGGCGATTACATATTTCTGCATTGTTCCAGCACCTCCGCATAGGTTTCAAACTCGCTCTGGAAGCGATAGCGCACCGTGATCTGCTTGTCGTGGGATACCTCGATGCGGTCGATCAGCCGCTCGATGAGTGCGCCGGTCAGCGCCCGGTCGGTCTTAATTTGTGCGGCATCCTGTTCCAGCGCCCGGTGCTGCTCTGCTTGAGCATCCATCGTCCGCAGGCCGTCCTCCAACTGTTCCATTTCCACGGCGAGGTCGGCAATGCGGCTTTCGTACTTCTCCTTGTAATCGAAGTATTCATCCTTAGTGAGAACGCCTTGGACGAGGTTTTCATATAAACTCCGCACGATACCGCGAAGCCGCTGGATTTCCTGTTTGCGGCTGGTGATCTTCTCCCGCAGCTCAGCGCGGTCAGCGGCCTGCCGGGGCAGCTCTGCAAGGGAGAGGGTGTATTGCCCCAGCGCCGTATCAAGCGCGTCCTGAAGCATATCTGCCAACATATCCAGCAACGCATCCTCGCGGATGGTCACGCCGGGGCAGGCATCCTTGCTGATTCGGCTCTGGCTCAGACAATGGTAGAAGTACACATCATCGGATTTCTTGCGGATATTTCTCTGCCGGTGCAGGCTGCCGCCGCAATGGGCGCAAAACACCTTGCCTTTGAACAAATTCGGCGTGTAGGCTTTGACCTCCCGTGCCTTGGCGCGGCTGGCGGTCTGATTGAGAATTTCCTGCACCGCCGCGAACTGTTCCCGGCTGATGATGGCCTCATGGGTGTCCCGCACCACCGTCCATTCCTCGGCATCGGCCTTGACCTGCCGGTGATCCACGGTTTTGGTCTGCCCCTGAACGAGATCTCCGGTGTAGACCTCGGAGCGGAGAATAACGCCGACTGTCCGGGTCTGCCACTTGCCGCTGCCGAGCAAATTTTCGTGAGTGATCTTGCCCTGCATCTTCTTATAGTGGCTGGGGGTGAGAATACCCGCTTCATTCAGCCGCACAGCGATGGTATTGAGGCCAGCGCCCTCGGAAGCCCAACGGAACATCCGCTGTACCACAACGGCGGCAACAGGGTCGATGATAAGCTGGTGGCAATCGTCCTCCGCTTTCAAATAGCCGTAGGGAGTACGCGCACCGATGAATTTGCCGTCCTTCATGGCCTGCCGCTGCTGCGCCCTGATCTTGCGCCCAATGTCCAAAGCGTAGGCTTCGTTTATCATGTTCCGCAGCGGGATGATGATACCGGAATGGGCGTCCTCCGGGTTGGCGGTGTCGAAGTTTTCGTTGACCGCAATAAAGCGGATGCTGCGGATGCGGAAATACTGCTCGATGTAATAGCCGGTGTCGATGGTGTTCCGGCCAAGGCGAGAGAGGTCTTTCACAATGACGCAGTTGACGTGACCGGCCTCAATATCCGAGAGCATCTGCTGAAAGCCCGGACGGTGGAAGTTTGTCCCGGTCGCGCCGTTGTCGATGTAGGTATCGTACACGCTGATCTCCGGGTACTGCTCCAGATAGCGGGCAATAATCATCTGCTGGGTTTCAATGGATACGCTGTGCGTGTGGGTATCCTCCACCGAAAGGCGGACGTAGATCGCGGCGCGGCAAGCGGCGTCGGCCTCCTGCACGGCCACCGCAGCCGTTTCTTTTCTGCTTTTTCTTGCCATGCTCAGCCCACCTTTCTCTGTTCGTAATCTTTCTGCTGCGCTGCCAGCGCCAGAAGCTGCAACGCCTTTTTGTATTCGTCCTCATGGGTAAAGGTAATATCCAGCTCCTTTTTCCCACGGACGCGGATGCTCTGTACCATGTGAATGAGCGCCCTGCGGTCTAAGGTTTCCAGCGTGGAGAACTGCGTAAACTGTGAAATCCAGCGGTTGCGCTCACTCCGGTTTTCCAGCACCTCCGTGAGCTTTTCCTTGAGAACGCGGACGCTTTCGCGGATGTCCTCGGCCTGCTTGGTGTACTTTGCCTTATAGGAAGCGTATTCTTCCTTGGTAAGCATACCCCCCACAAGGCTCTCATAAAGCCGTGCCTTGAACTCCAGCACCTGCTCCAACCGGCGCTCGTTGTCGGTGATGTGGTCGCTGTATTCCTTGGCAAGCGCCTGATTGATGCTGGACTGGTCAATGCCGGTCAGCAGCGCCTCCAGAGAAGCAATATTGCCGATATAGGCTTTCAGGCTGTCCCGCACACAGTCGATCAGGCTGCTTTCTTTCAGCATGACCGGATGGGCGCAGCCCTTTTTCTTGCCGGTTGGACAATAATAGTAGTGGTACTCCTTGCCGTTCGCACGGTTGGTCTTGCGGGTCATGCGGCTTCCGCAGCACCCGCAGATCAGAATACCGGAGAACAGGTAAACCGTATCCTCGTTGGGAGAAGTCCGGGTATCCAGCCCCTTGATGCGCTGCACCAGCTCAAAATCCTGACGGGCAATCAGCGCTTTATGGGCATCCGGGACGCGCACCCACTCGGAGGCGGGGCGCTGCTCCATCTGCTTGATCTTGTAATGCGGCGTACCCTGTTTGCCCTGCACCAGCGTTCCGGTATAGGTTTCGTCCTGCAAGATGCGGATGATGGTGGTTGCCGACCACTTGCAGTCGGCCTTGTCCGCATAGCCTTTTTTCGCGTAGGGCAGGCCGTTGTTCTTCTTGTATGCCAGCGGGGAGAGAATACCCAGCCGGTTCAGCTCAGATGCGATCTTGGAGGCGCTTGCGCCCTCCAGCCGCATACGGAAAATGTCGCAGACAACGCGGGCAGCGTAGGGGTCAGGGACGAGCAAATTCTTGTTGTCCTCGGCTTTCATGTAGCCGTACACCGGGAACGCGCCGACGAAATCGCCGTTGCGCCGCTTCACGTCCAGAGAGGAACGGGTCTTGATGGAAATGTCCCGGCAGTAGGCTTCATTCATAATGTTCTTGACCGATACGGTCAGATCATCGCCGCTGTCGTGGGCGGTGTCGATGCTGTCGGTGATAGCGATGAAACGCACCCCGTAGGCCGGGAATACCCGGCGCAGATACCGGCCTGTTTCGATGTACTCGCGCCCTAAGCGGGAGAGGTCTTTTACAATGACGCAGTTGATGTTGCCATCGGTGACATCCTGCATCATTTCCTTGAACGCGGGGCGGTCAAAGATGATGCCGCTGTATCCATCGTCGATCTTTTCGGAAACGACCTCAATATCCGGGTTGCGCTCTACAAAGTTTTCAATGAGCTTGCGCTGATTGGAAACGCTGTCGCTCTCGCTGGAATGATCGTCGGTGTAGGACAGGCGGATGTAAGCGGTAGCTTTGTATTTAGGCATGAAAAAGCACTCCTTTCTCCCGGACTGCTCCCGCATGAAAAGAGTGGTTATCTGGCTATTAGGTTTTCATCCTTTTCCACACCGATCATAGCACTCTCTGCGGAAAAAAGCGAGGATGTCGCTCAGCGCAAAATGCCTTGCAGACATTCCTCCAACGTAACGCCGTTCCCGGCAAAGCAGGCGTTTACCACGAAATCGCCGCAGCGGAAGCGGTAAGGATTTTTGATCTGGCGGATAAAGGCGGCAATGCGTTCTTCCTTGGGAAGATTTTTGTCAACAGATACTTCCCGGATGTCCACCAGTTCATCCGTGTGGATTTGGGTTTCGTTTGGCGTCGGCTGCATCATGGCGATCTCCTTTCTCGGTTTGGTGGGTTTCCTCAAGGTCACATGAATGCGCTGACGGGAAAGGCCGTCAGCGCATGGTATCTGACTTTGAGAGGCGGCTGCGCGGGCAGAATTGGAGCCACATAACATAATGGCGAATACCGGCGCAGCCGCTCTGCTTGTCCATTTGAGAAGATCCATCCTATTTGCCACGCGCCCCGGATAGTGGGCATGATGCAGGCCGCCCTTGGCAGGGCTGTCATAACTCCACGATACCGCTGCCCCAAAGAGCTGGCGCATACCGCAGGGTTCCCCCTCAAGTCTGTGGGAGGGCGTGAGCAAGTTTCATTATCCGCCGCGCTGTCATCGCGCCCGATTTGCCGAATCGGGTCTAAGGCTGCGTAGATCGCTCGGATGGCTTTTCCGGAATCACCTCCTTGAAGCCATCGTCGTGGCGGCGCACCTTATGCCGCTATCACGCGGGTTTTGTGCCTGCATCATGGTCTATTCAGTTTTCAACGTTCAACGAAAGGCTTCGTGGAGAATGTCCCTTCACCTATCGCCGATTTTGGGCCACTTTTGCAAGGTGTTTTTGAAAAACCTCAGAAATATTTTTTGATTTTTCTGATTGCTGCTGTAATGTTGAGAGAAATAGCCTGATGCGACACGCCTTCGACTTTTCCAATCTCGTCAATCGTCATTCCATCCACGAAATACATCCACATCCTGCGGAACTGAGTGTCCGTCAGGTGCTTCCTGATTTGCGTAACCTTTTGGGTGCTACGGCGGATTTCCGCCACCCGGTCATGCGCCTGCTCCATGCAGATATCCGCAGCGGGAATAGATGCTGCTTCCTCGGAAAGCTCGTCCAGTGCAAGGGTATGATTAGCGTAGACATGATCCTCTTTCTCGGAAGCATGATAGTCTGCATCCGACAGGGACTTCCATTTCAGAAATTCTTCCTCGCTGGCAAAGTCCTCGCGGGTCAGGCGGATGATGGCTTCGTTGGCATCCATGTAAACGATAGCGTTGGGGTCTTTCTTGTTCAGCGCATAGCTGCTCTTTCTGTTAAACATAATATGTCCTCCGTTTCGGTGTTGGGTGGGTGGTGAACCAGACCAACACCGGCGGAGAACGACAGCCGACAGGAAAACGTAAAAAGGCGCTCGAACAGGCATGATGACCTGAACGAGCGCCTTGCGTGCGAGTGAAAACATGAGTAACGAATACTGTACCGGGAGGGGCTAAATCACGGATGAACCAAACCGCATAAAAAGAGAGCTGCAACTCGCTTTCGTGAGTGCAGCTCGTCTGGGGGATAGCCGCGTGCTTTTTGAAGTGGACGGCTAATCGGTGCTTATGCTTTTTTACATGACCGCGAGCGGCCTTAGCAGTATCTCCTGTTCATCCGTGACATCATAAAATTACCTCCAACTCGCTGAATGTGATTTGCGGCTCATTCAATGTGAGCTTCATGTGTATTTAAGTGAATTGAGGCTCACTCTACAATGTAGTAGAGGTGATTTACAATGAACTTTCTTGACCTGTTCGCCCAAAAGCTTCGCGAAAAGCGGGAGCAGAAAAAGATCACGCAGCGCGAATTAGCGGAACGGCTTAATATGTGTACCCGAACTGTCATTGAGATTGAAAAGTGCAAGAGCAATCCGAAATTTGAAACGGTTGCGCTGATCTCAGAAGAAATGGACATCAGTCTGGATGGAATCGTGTTCCACGATAGAGCGCCGCAGACCGTTGCCAAGTGCGTTCTTGATTACTTTGCAGGAAAGGGTGAAGAAGAGTCGCAACGGTACATAGACCTGTGCATGAGCGCAGATAAGCTGAAGTGATGTACAGGGGAAAACAAAAGGGCCGATGATTGTCTTTCATGTAGAGCAGCCAGTGGGCTTATATTTTCCCCACTGGCTGCTCTTGTCCGCACAGTTGGAACGACGGGCATTAGTATCCTATTTTTCCTGTTTGTGTGCATCCCGGATCTTTTCAAAGGTGTCCTGACTGATGGCGTGTTCAATCCGGCAAGCATCTCGCTCTGCAATTTCAGGGTCAACGCCAGCTGCGATAAATTGCTCTGTAAAGAACTGATGCCGCTCATAAATTTTTTCGGCAACATTCCGGCCTGTTTCGGTCAAATGCAAAACGTAATCACTATCTACCGTTAAAAAGCCCCCTTCACGCAAAGCCGACACCGCATAGCTTACACTGGCTTTTGAAACTCCAACACGCCGTGCAACATCAATAGAGCGGACAGCACCGTGATTCTTTTGAAGAACCAGCACAGCCTCCAGATAATCCTCTCCGGACGCATGAATCATCACTATTGTCTCCTTTATGCAAGGCTCCAGCCGGAGGACTTTTTACGGATATTTACAAAATCCTGATAAATCCCGGCTTTTGCCATAAGCTCGTCATGGGTTCCCTGTTCGCTGATCCGTCCATCGGAGATCACCAAAATCTGATCTGCCTGACGGATGGTATTCAGGCGGTGTGCAATCACAAGCAATGTTTTACCCTTTACCAGTTCATTGATTGCCTCCTGGATATAGCTTTCATTATCGGTATCAACACTTGCAGTCGCTTCATCCAAAATGACAATCGGTGCGTCCTTCAAAATGCAGCGGGCGATAGAGATTCTTTGCTTTTCGCCGCCGGACAGAGTAGCGCCGCCTTCACCGATGACTGTCTGGAATCCATCTGGCAGCGCCATGATAAAATCATAGCAGCGGGCTTTTTTTGCAGCCTCATAGACTTCTTCCTCGGTAGCGTCCGGTTTACCCATGCTGATATTGTTGTAAATGGTATCCTGGAACAAGTACACCCTCTGGAAAACCATGCTGATCTGTTCCATCAGTTCGGCGAGAGGTACATCCCGAATATCTGTACCACGGATTGTCACTTTGCCGGATTTCACATCCCACAGCCGCGCCAGAAGGTTCGCAATCGTGGATTTGCCACCGCCAGACGGTCCCACAAGTGCGGTCATGGTATTCTTCTGCATAGAGAAGCTGATGTTGTGCAGGACTTCCTTGTCCTGATAGGCGAAGGCCACATCGCTAAATTGTACTTCTGGCTGATCCGGCTGTGCCTGTGACAGAATATGTTGATTTCCGTTATCGGGAAGTTCGGGCTCGTCCAAAACAGCTTCAATGCGGTCTAATGCGGCATTCATCACGGTCAGTCGGGTTGCTTCTCCATAAAGAGCTTTCAGAGGTCCAAAGAGATCAAAGACAAACAGCAGCACGCCCAAAAGATAAGCCAGGGAGAGTACGCCTTCCTGATGTAAAAAAACGGATAAACCGAAGATAGCGGCAATACCCACGCCATAGAGAATGTTTAAGCCAGTGGTCCACGGTGTCATTTTCTGCTCAAACTTCGTATTGACATCCCTTGATTTTTTGAAGTTTTCCGTTAATTCGTCAGATTTTTCTCCGAGCAGATTGTAACTTTTGATAACCCCAATTCCTTCAGCAAAAGACAAGACCGCATCCGTCAAATTCTCGCTTTGGTTTTGACGCCCGACAGCCTCCTTGAAGGAAACCTTATTCATATATTTTGCAACCAGCGATGCCAGCAAGGTAATGATTACCGCAATCAGCCCAAGTCTCCAATCCAGTACGAACATAAAAACAGCTAAAACCAAAGTAGACAGCATATAGCTCATCATGTTGCCAATGGTACTCATAGAAACTTCCTCAATGAAAACCATATCCGTACTGAGAACAGAGCTGATTTTGCCAATATTCCCCGATGTAAAGTAACCCATCGGCATTTTTCTTAAATGATTTCCCAACTCCATCCGTTTATCAGCAAAGATCATAAATCCAGCGGCACTTTGCAGACGGTCGCTCAAATAGTGAACCACTGTCTGAACCACTACAACAGCTAATAATCCAAGTCCGACAAACAGACAGGTCTTTCCAGTCAGCGTATTATCAGCAAACCCGGCAAAGACAATAAACGCCATGAAGATCGGCATTTTGGAGAGAATGGACTCGACAAATGCACATAGAAATGCAGCCTGAATACGGCTTTTATACCTCCCGGAGAGGTTCAGGATTCTTGAAATCAATGCAAACATTTATCTTCCCTCCTTTGCAGTAGATACTTTCCACTCGGCGCTGTCCTGAGCCGCTTTCCACAACTTTTGGTATTCTGGGCAAGCTTGAATCAGCTCCTGATGTTTTCCGGTTGCCACCATCTTTCCGTGATCCATAACGCATATTTGATCTGCGTTCATTATAGCGGGAAGTTTGTGAGCGATAACTACCAAGGTTTTTCCCTTCACCAGCTCCGCAATAGCAGCCTCCATTTTTTCCTCATTTTCTGGATCAGCATAGGCCGTGGCCTCGTCAAGCACTACAATCGGGGCATCCTTCAATATTGCTCGCGCCAGGGAAATTCGCTGGCGCTGCCCCCCGGAAAGCATTTTCCCCGCATCGCCCGCCATGGAGTGAATACCTTGCGGCAGCTTTTCCAGAAACTCCATACACTGGGCTTTCTTCGCCGCCTCCATTACTTCCTCATCGGTAGCATCCAAACGTCCAAGACGGATATTTTCCAGCAGGGAGGTGTTAAACAGGTACTGATCCTGAGCCACATAGGAAATGCGGCTGTTCAATGCCTCCAGGCTCATATCACAAAGTTTCTGCCCGCCAATGGAAATGCTCCCTTTCTGCGGGTCATAGTAGTGGATCAACAGTTTTGCAAGGGTGCTCTTGCCAGAACCGGATTCACCAACCAGGGCAGTTTTTTGTCCTGCTTTTGCCACAAGGGTAATATCGTGGAGGACTTCGTTTTCCGCTATTATCGGTTTCCCATCTGGGCCAGGCTGTGTCGTTTGATACGCAAAGGAAACATGATCGTAAGAAATGTTAAAATCCTGTCCGTGGAAATCATCCTCAGCAGCTTGCAGCGGTGCCGCATTTAACATCTGTTCAAGTGCCGTGATCTTATAATTCAGATTCGGAATCGTCTCCATAAAGCCCAGTGCTTTCAGGAGAGGAATCCCAATGCTGAGGGAAAGGCAGAGGACTAAAATCAAATCAGGTAAAGTGCTTATGCCACAGAGAACAAACCATGCCCCAAGAGGCAAAGTCAGAATAACAGTGCAGGGCAGCAGACTTCCGTATATCGCCATCCAGGGCCAGGCGGCCTTATACCATGCCAAGGTATAATCCCGATAGTCCGTTACATCCTTGCGGAAGTTCTCGTAAGATTCACTCTCCCGGTTGAAAACCTTGACAACCTCCATACCATTGATGTACTCAATGATCGTGTTGTTCATTTTCTGTGCAGACTGATAGTAGGGACCCATGCGCTTCATTCCAACAGAGTACATAATGACCATGGAGAGCAGGCTGATCGGGATAGAGGCCAAAGACATAAGAGCCAGTTTCCAGTCCGCACAAAACATAGCAACATAAATCACCAGCGGGATCAGCAAATTTGCGATACCCTCCGGGACTGAATGAGCAAGGAGCAATTCCAAGCTGTCCACATCATCGACAAACAGCTTTTTGATTGTCCCTGTCCCTTTTTCCTCCACAATGCCAAGGGGAAGTTTCTCAAACTTCTCTTGCAGAGATACCCGCAGCCGGAACAATGTGTTATATGCTGCTTTATGAGAAATTGATAATCCCCATCCATATAAAACCGCCTGCAAAACAAGACAGATCAAAACCCCTATAACACGCAATAAAACAAATTCTGTCTCAACAGAATCGCCCATAACCAATGGCGAAATGACCTGATAGGCCAGCACAAAAGGCAGGACGCCCATAAGAACGCTGACCAGTACGACAACCGTGGCCACATACATATTTTTCTTATATGGCCCTGCGTACTCAAAGATTTTTTTGAACATAAGCCCTCCTTATATTGAGCCGTACTGTCTGTGCTTCAAAAACAAGAGGCCGCCAAAGTAAAGCGGCCTCTTATCATTATCTTTCTGTCCAGTCAAGGCGGCCCTGACATTCATAATTTCTAAAATTCACTGGCGGATTCGGAAAAAATCCAAAACCTTTTTACTGCCGGATTCGTCCAATGGATAGCTTTCTTTTATTTGCCCTTTTTCCATATGGACTACATACGAACATCCCGCCATCACCAACTCCGGATCATGCGTAATAACAAGAAGCGTTTTGCCCTGATCCGCGAGTGACTTCAAACTCCGCGCAACTTCCCGCATATGTTTGAGATCAAGCCCGCTGGTTGGTTCGTCAAACACAATGATCTCCCGGTTACTCACAATGGCAGATGCGATCGCTACCCGCTGTTTTTGCCCGCCGGAAAGAGAAAGCGGGTGCCTGTCTTTATATTCCAGCAGATCAAACTGTTTAAGGATTTCATCTGCAACAGTTTCATCCTCGTTGTCCATGCTCAGAAGCACTTCATCCATCACGCTTTCGGTAAATAGCTGATGGCTGGTATCCTGCATTACCATGTAGCAATGTTTGAGCCGGGCTTTCCAATCAAGGGTTTTCCCGTCAACCTGCAAAAGGCCACACTTCTTTTCCAGTCCGCAAATACAGCGGGCCAAAGTAGATTTTCCAGCGCCATTCAGGCCGATAATGGCAATCGTTTCTCCAACAGGCAGTTCAGCACTCGGAATATGGAGGCTTTCCGGTTCCCGCTTTTTATACGCAAAGCAGAAATTTTGAAATTCCATCAGTTTAGCTGTATGCGCCTGATACTGATTCGCGGGTTTCAACTTCGAGAGAGAAAACGGCCGCAGCCCCATTTCTTTTCGAGTGCTATCCGATAAACTGTCAAATTCAGCAGGCGTGTATTCCCGTTCAATCTCCCCATCTTTTACATACAGCACACGATCTGCAAGATCGTGAAGGTAGTAAAGGCGGTGTTCTGCAATCAGAATTGTTTTGCCCTGCTTTTTCCAGAGGCTCAAGACCTGCCGCAGGTCATCAATAGCAGCCATATCCAGATTAGAAGATGGTTCGTCAAGGACCATAATTCCCGGTAGCAATACACTTGATGAAGCACAGGCTATTTTTTGCTTTTCGCCCCCGGACAGAGCAAACACGCTTCGCCCCATCAAATCTTCAATATGATAATCGGAAACTGTCCGGTCAATCCTTTTCAGGATATCTTCCTGGGGATAGCCTAAATGTTCACAGGCAAAGGCTAATTCACTATCCGTATCCACGTTGAAAAACTGACTTTTGGGATTCTGGAATTCAGATCCCACCATAGCAGCCAAGTCATAAAGCGGCGTATCTGATACGCTTTTTCCGTCCAGAAGGACATCGCCCTCTAAATTGCCCTCGTAATAATGAGGCACCAGCCCGTTTACCAAACGGGTAATCGTTGTTTTCCCACAGCCGGATTCTCCCGTGAGTAAAACAAATTCCCCTGTGTTTATGGTGAGATTGACATTTCTAATCCCTCCGCCGCTGGATTCTTCACCATAAGAAAAAGAAACATTTTGAAAATCTATCATGGCAAAATCCCTCCTGCGGAAATTATCGGGGAAGCAATCGCCCAAAACACTACAAAGCAACAAAACAAGATCAGCACCACATCGGCAAAATTGAATTTAAGCTGGCAAATGTTTGTGCGTTTGACAGGAGCACCGAGGCCACGGGTAATTGCCGCAGCGGAAAGTTCCTCACCGATTTTCACGGAGCAGGTAATCATCGGGATCAGCTTATACTCCAATATTTTTGAAGATTTTTTCCCTCCAAGTTTAATCCCACGCATTTTCATAGCGTCACTGATTGCTTCTGACTCCTGAAAGACAGTTGGAAAGAAGCGGAACATGACCGTTAAGGGGATCGTCACTTCTTTAGGCATATGGATTCTTTCCATGCCGGAAATCAATTCACTGACCGTTGTTGTTTTCACTGCATAGGCAGCAATCGCAACACTGGGAAGGATTCGGCAGAAGAATCCTGTTGTAAACAGAACGAGGAAATTCAATATTCCCGTAAGGTGCGGTAAAACATAAATTTGAACAGCATAAAAAGCAGAAAACACAGCAATATAGCCCACAGCTTTTGCACATTGTTTCGAGGTAAGCAGCAATATAGCCGGAACCGTACAAAGAACAAGGCGGATCAGCCCCATAGCTTCTCCGCCTGTTCCACCCATGACAAAAATGCTTATGATGAAGATGAGCAACAGTTTTGTACGCGGATCGAGCCGTAACCCTTGTTCTGTTTTTTTGCTGAGCAGAATTTCCCGCGCCATTATGCAATACCGGCACGCTGGAAGTGCTTTTTGCAAATAGCTTTCCCAATCACACCTCCGACAAGGCCAAACACAAAGCAGGCAACCAGCAGAATAGGCGCAATCCACATAGGCATATATGTATTAAGGGTAGCTGCATATTCAGCGCCGTATCCTTCAGTCAACATTACCATATAGCTTTCACGGTTCAGGAAAATGGGAGCAAAGTTGCCAAACACCCAGATGCTGAACACGCCGCAGGAAAGAACTGTACTCTTTGCACTTTTGTAGTCCGCCTTTTTCAGGATCACGTCGGCCAACAGGCCGCCAACGAGACCAGTTACCATAGTAAGATAGCCGTTGCCGAAGAACACCATGATTAGGCCAATCAGGAAACCCATGATTGCAGTCATCCCGAATTTTTTAGCCTTTGTAACATACAGCATATAGGGGATGCCGCCAATCAAAGGGCACAGTACCGCCATCAGCGGAATAAAAATGGGGATAAAGCCAAGCATCGCCACCAGCATAACAATCACGACATAGATGACGGTGTAGATGCCGATAGTAATTAAATCTTTTCCCTCAAGCCGGGAACTTTTTTTCTGGGAACTCATACCAGTATCCTCCTCTGAGAAAATGAAAATGTGGTGTGGTTAGAGTGTTCTAACCACACCACGCATTTTAGCAATTTCATGTCCAATATCCAACCCAAAAGCAATTTCATTCTACCCAAAATCGGTATTTATTTTGGGTATGCAAAGCACCTATTTGATTCGGCTGGCCTCTCGATAATCTTTTGGCATAACTCCATACTTTTTCTTAAATGCAGCAGAAAAGTTGCTGGGCTTTGTATAACCCACAAGAACCGCTATCTGCCCAATGTTCATATTGCTCTCCAATAACAATCCTGCGGCTCGCTCTAACCGCTGCTCAATAACATACGCATGAACCGAAATGCCGTACATCATGGAGAATCCCCTTGATAATTTAGAGACGCTGATTTGAACCTGCCTTGCCAGTCCTTCACAGCTTGGCGCAAAGGCAAGCTCGCTGTCAATGATTCTCTTTGCCTCGATGATGCAATCACGTTCACTTTTTGATATGCAGCAGTATTCCGGCGAGAGGATTCGCAGCTCCAACACTTCGCTCAAATATACTGACAGCAATTCGTGGATTTTGCTTTCCAGAAACAGATACCCAAGCCCACCCCGATAATGTGTAAAGTCTTGTAACTCTGCGAAAATATGCTCCATATAGGGCGTTATGCTCACCTTTGAAATTCCGGTCAGCAGTTTCTTTTCATAGACGGTAATCTCGCCATCCTCGAAGTAGTCCTGTAATAAACGTTTGAAATATGGAACGGGAATTTTGATGTTCTTAAAATAGAAGTCGCTGTTTTGCGCATAACAGAGAGACTCCATTTTCCCGTGTCCACGGTAAATGCAGGATTCTCCCTTTGCAAGACAAGCGCCCTCTCTGCTGCCTGCAATATTCCACGACACGCCGTCGTTCAGGCAGAACAGCATTTGAATATAGTCCTCGCTGTTAATCCCGCGCACATTCATGTCAGAAAAATAATTCATCTTCCAGTCTGAAACAACGGCACCCTGTTTTGTCACCACCTGCGCAATTTGTCCGGTTCCCATATCAGAAGGAATCGGGATCGTTACGGTCTGCGGTGAATTGGAGAGCAGATCCCGATAGAGGTTGTTCATGTATTCGCTTGTCATTGGATGCCCTCCTTTTTTCGGTTAGCAGTGACTAATGTACTAATATAGTTTACACGATTTACGCCTGAAAGTCAATTTTCAGCACGAATGCAAGCTGCTACAGAAAAAATCAGGGACGTTCCCGCAGGGGCAGAGTGCCATGTCGCGCAGTTCGGGTACGACGAGGCGCAGACGCAGACACGGTCAACCGGCCGCGTGCGAGGCGAAGCGTTACGCTATATGCGGCATCGAAAACCACGGCTTCAGAGGGGTTACGAACGGGAACAAGAAACTGGCAAGCAATGCAAAGCGGTACCCACTTTGCGAAAACAAGCGGATTCCGTTTACACGGAGCCCGCCTGTTTCATGCTTGTTGGGGCGCTGCCCCAATCCCCGCAGAACACAAAAACTGTGTTCTGGAACGATGGATAAATCCATCGGCTGCGCGATTTTTCAAATCGCTTGTGGGCGGGCAGCTCAGCGCTGCTCCGCCTCTTTTTCCCGTCGTTCATTCGCTTCCTCCTGCTCCTTATCCAACTCCAGAATACGGTCGATATTGGCCTTGGCCGTCAGCAGCTCTTTCATTTCCTCACGGGCTTTTCGGTAGTCGGCGTAGGCTGCTTTCTTCTCCGCCAGCAGCTCGGCGTACTCGGTATTCAGCGCCTTGATGGTGGGCAGCTTCTTAAAGCCCAGTCCATCAAAATAGTTCTTTGCGGCCTTGTGGATCGTGATCTCACTTTCATGCTCTGCAAGAAATTTCTTGGAGTACCCGGCCTTGCGATAGGCAACGTAGGTATCGCGGGTCTTGGCATAACCCACGATATGCTCCCGCAGCACGGCAATCTCGGCCATGCGCTTTTCCGCAGCCTTGATCCTTGCGGAAAGCTCGTTGAAGTGAGCGGACGCTGCCGCCGCTTTCTCCGAGAGAACGGCGTAATCTAAAAGCTCATGGTCTTGCAGATAGGCCACCGTCTGTGCCATCTGTTTCAGGTTGAACAACGTCGCCCAACGCGCATAACCGGCACCCTTGCCAGCGCGTAATTTGGCCTGAATGTCCACCAGCAGATTCCCGCTGCGCTTTTCCGGTTTGACCGGCGCGGCGGCGCTCTTTCGCGGCGTATGCGCCTTTTCACCTGCAATCACCGCGCGGAGATCTGCGGGAGTATAACCGTCGCCGAGGGTATCCATGCGAATGGACTTTTTCTGTTCGCCGCCCAACAGGGACGGGACTTTTTTGCCCTTGACCTCATACCCGGCCTGCCGCAGCAGCTCCAGCAGCGCTTCAAAGCTGTCGGGCTTTTGTGCCAGCGCATCGTCAATGGCCGCGCAGATTCGCTCCCGGTGGGAGGGCTTCTTTTTGTCGCCCAGCCACTTGTTGTAGCTCTTGCCGTGGCGCTTCGGATTCTCCACGATGGAGTAGCCGTTCTCGATGCAGATGGTATCGTTGAGCCGCCGCACGGCGCGGCTGCTGCCCCAAAAGTTTCTGAATTTCCGGGTCTGGCTGAGTGCGGTGGAGTTCCAGATCACATGATTGTGAATATGGGCTTTGTCGATATGGGTGCAGACGATATAGGCGTGATTGCCCTTGGTGAAGCGCTTGGCCAGCTCACAGCCCAAACGGTTCGCGTCCTCCGGTGTGATCTCTCCGGGGACAAAGGACTGCCGCAAATGGTAGGCGATCACATCATCCTCGCCGCGCACCCTGCCGGTCTTTTGAATGTACTGATTCTTGGTGAAAAGGAACTCGGCGTCGGCGATCCTGCTGTCGCATTGCCAGCTCGTAATCAGCCTGCCGCCGTCCGTCTTTTGCGGATTTTCGGTGTAGTCGATGATGTCGCTGATGGCCTGTCCCACCGTGCGGCCTTTGCCGGTGTGCAGGGGCATCAGGCGCGTGGTTGCCATGTTGACACCTCCTTGAAAAGTCAAACGGCCTGCCGAAGCAGACCGTTTTATTCTTCATTTATCGGATTGATAGCGGATAATCGGAACCTGTTTTACCTTTCCTCCAATGGTTCGTCGTTCCAGAGCAAAGATCATATCAGGGGTGCGTTCGAAAAAGCCTTCGTCCTTTTTCCAGCTCATGCCGCATTTGCAATGCTGCAAGCCTATGAACTGCTGCTTCATCTTTCTGCCGCAGTTCGGGCAGACCTTATTACTGTTTCCCATATTATTCAGCCCGCGCTAATCTATATAGACTGCGGATGGATTCCACGACCGTATGCCACGACAGGTCGGCAGCATAGGAGAACTTCTTCTGATAAGCCTGCCACAGCTTTTCCATATTTGGGTCGGCCTCGACTTCATCAAAGGCCGCAGGCGCGTCGGCAAGATACTTCTCTGTACCGCGTTTCTTGGCCGTTGCAATGAGCGCCGCCCGGAGATCGGCAGGGACGATGCTCTGGCCGTGGAGCTGGCTCAGAATGTGCAGATCATAGAAATCTCTCATGCGGGTGTTGGTGGTGGCGCGGGACACGACGGTTTCCAGCTTTTCAGCCAGAACGGTTTCCAGATTGTACGCCCAAATCTCAATGGAGCGATCCTCCAGCATCAGCTTGAAGCTGTAACGCACTTCGCGGGGCGTGATGGCGTCGCCGGTGGAAATGTCGATCTTGAGCGGCGTTATTACGCCGTCAAACTCCGTTTCCATGCTGACGCGGATGCCCGGATACTCGGCCTCGTCCATGATCTCGGAAATGCGCTTCACCCGGAACTCCACGCCATCGTCCACCGGTACGGAGATGATGGAGGCAATCATATTCTCCACTTCCTCGATGCCGACCGTCGCACCCTTTACGGTCGCGTCAATGTCCATCGTGGAGCGGGCGTCAAGGCCGACCATTGCAGCCACCAGCATCCCGCCTTGAGAATGAACTTGTCCCGGTACTCCGAAAGAGAAATGCGCTCCAGAAAGCGCTCCATCATGTAATTGCGCATCAGGATTTGCGCATCTGCGGATTTGTCCTTGGAGAGATTGCGGATCAGGTCTTTGAGCTGCCGTGCAGTCTTAATCATAAGAGTACCTCCAAATACTGCCGAAGCAGTTTTTCAACACGGAACATCTGCGCATAGCGCATCAGCTTCCGTAAGTCCTTGTCTTTTCGTTTTGCGTATTGCTTGAGTGCATCCTGAAAGGTCTGCATCTCGATTCCGCTGCGGCTGCGGATCAGATCGCAGATGGTACGCTCCATATCATAGACGGGAACGGGATTCCCGAACGGCGTGTTCATCGTGACGATCCCCACGTCATGCAATTCTTTCTTGATGGTGTAGACCTTGATGCCGTCCGCTTGCAGGCTGGCAGGATTGTAGCCGGTCTTGACCGTGATGGAATACGGATTCGGCTCCCGGTCGGTCAGGTCATGGAAAAACAGCGCGCTCTCATGGGAGAATACAGCCTGCGCACAGCGAAGGTGCAGCAGGTACATGGCGTCCGTCCATGCGTCGGGCGAAACATAAACGCCGTGCGCGGCCTGCTCCACGCCGCGCTGCTTGGCGTAGGCGTAAAACGTGGACTTGGCAATACCGATTTCCAAAACCTGCGCGGTTTTGACGATCCCATTGTTTTGCTGAAAAAGCAGATCAAGCCGGTCGTAGGCGGTCATGTTATCACTTCCTTCTTGCTAATATTATATCCGAGATTAGCAAGAAAGTAAACAACGATTTTAGAAAAGCAAGCCGAGGCGTTCGCCCCGGCTTGCGCTTTAACTATGGATGAAGTTTTTCATGGCAGCGTTCACGTCTTGCAGCTTGCCAAGTCCCTGCACCGCCAGCAGCGGAAGTCCCATCGGGCTGATTAGAAACGCCAGCACAAGGAGGATAATGCCGTTTTTTACAGAGTAGGTAATCATCACGGCGAAAGCCAGCAGGGAGAGCAGTCCGCTTGCCAGCTTGAACACGAAGCCGGAACAGGACAGCAGCCCCGCGCACAGCCAAACGAACAGGGACAGGATAAGCGACAGCGGCGCAAAGAGAATTTTCAGGATGAACATTTTGCGGCCTCCTTTTCACAAAGTGCGGTCAGCGCGTCACGCTCTTTGGCGAGCTTTTCTTCTTCCTTTTCGGTCAGATCACGATCTCCACCCGTAATCTCCATCATGCGGAAATTCTCATAGGCATCCAGCAGAGAATCCAACAAATCTTCGGGCGTATGGCAAAAGTCCACGGTGTTCCAGTCCTGCCGATAGCAGTCAAAGCCCATAACGGTGTAGCCCTTGCTGGTGAGGACAACTTCAAAATCATCATCGCGGGCGAGGTAGTCAGAAAATACCTTCAGCACAATTTCGTTTGTCAGCATGCGTTCCGCAGCTCCTTTCCAAGCGGTCAAATCTTTTTCTGATATTAGAATACTTTGCCCATTGGTGTTTTGCAAGGATGCGGCAAAGTCATACGAATAGTTTTCGCCTTTTGCCCGACATCTAACCATATCACGTAATCCTTCTTTAGTACAGCTACCTGAACTAATTTTCTCCAGATGGGAAATATAATGTTGGTACAGTTACAGGGACGGGAGGTGTGGTACTTGCAGTTGAATGAAGCCGTCAGCAGGCGTTTGGTCGAGCTGATGCAGGAGCGCGGCATGACGCAGTATCAGCTTTATATGAAAAGCGGCGTACCGAAGTCCACCATCGGTAATCTTGTGAACTGCGCATACCCGTCCATGAAGCTGCGGATCATACACGAGCTTTGTCAGGGATTGGAGATCGACCTGAGCAGCTTTTTTGCCTCGCCGTTATTCGATGAAAATAATCTGGAACCGTAGAAGCTCCGATGCTGTTTTGCGTCGGGGCTTTTGCTTTTGTACGGGCAGGGGCAGCGGTTATTCCGCCGCCCCTGCGACTTATTTCAGCGCCGCCAGCGAGGAAACGATTTTCTCTGCCGCCGTCCATATCCGTTCCTGACTTTGCTGAATGTCCTCCAAATCGGCCTCATAGATGCGGCCTGTTTCGTGAGCGCGGCGGGTAAGCTGGTTGAGGTTGTTGCTGGAATACCGAAGCAGGGACACCAGCTCCCGCAGCTCCGGAAGATCGAGCTTCACCACATATCCGTCAATCGCCATCTTGCGGAGATACGCCGCCATGTTGGTGGTGCCGAACTGCGCCATCTTCGTTTCAATCATTTCCCGCTCCTGCGGCGTGACGCGGAATTTGAGCTGAATATCCCGTTTGCGCTTTGCCATCGCTCAACGCTCCGGGGCTTTGGACTTCGCCGAAATTTTCGGCGAAGTTGTTTCAGGCAGCTTTTTCAGCATATCCCGGACAGAGGTTTTCTGCCGCTCCTGCGCGTAGGCTTTGCGGGTCTGGCTGAGAAACAGATCGACCAGACCGGGATGGCTGTTGACGGCCAGATAGCAGTTGCGGTCAGTACCCCATGCGTCGGGATTGGCGGGGATGGACATGGCGTTTGCCCAAGCCCTGTTGTCGGGAGAATAGCGTCTGTCCCAATCCGCTTGACAGACGGTGATGGCAAGGACATGAAACGCGCGGTCATAGCCGAACTGCTGCACCACCTGATCGACCGCCGCTGCATCCAGCCGGTTATCCCGGTAGTGGTCACGGATGGCGGCTTCAATCGCTTCCTTGCAGGCTGCGTTCGCCTGATTGGAGGCGCGGTAGGCCGCAAGCTCGTCATGCTCTCTGGCGTAGGCTGCCGGGTGCTTGTAAACGGGGAGATTTTTCATTATCGTGCCTCCATTTCTTTTTTGTGGGGCTTTTCCGGTGCGCCATGAACGGGCGGCGCTTTCAGCCTGTCCAGAACGGAAGGCCGCGTCGATTTTGCAATCGCCTGCTCAGGCTGCGGCTGTCCCTTGCCGTCCAGATTCAGCTCCATATCCAGCTCAATCAGCCGCGCAGTTTTCGCGGCCAGCTCCTGCTCCTGCGGGAACGGCTTACCGACCTCGGCCTTTGCCGCTGCCTGCTGGTTATAGAGGTTTTCAAGCTGCTCCTGAACGCTGCGCAAACGCTCCGGCATTTTATCCAGCGCGTTCTCAATGCGGACAAGGTTGCCTCTGGCATCCGAACCGAGTTCAACGCGATGGGTCATCTGGCCTTTCAGCGTCAGCGTGTACGTTTTCCACATGGAATCAAAAGCAACGGACATGGTAAAGCCGCGATAGCTGCCGATCTGTACCGGGTCTTTGCCCTTGACCTCCTTGCAGGTATCCAGCAGCGCGGCACCGGCGTTTTCCTTATCGGTGAGCCGGTCGCCGCGAATCTCCATGCCGACAAAGCCCTCTGCCGGGAGCGGATGCGCCGCGAGGGTCTGCATATCCGCCTCCAGCCCACGAACAAAGCCCTTGTGTTCCTCTATCTTTTCCGGGAAGTATTTCAGCAGACTGTCCTCCAAGCGGAATTGCTTGCTGTTGTGGTCTGCCTTCATAATTTTGAGCTTGGACACCTCAATGTCCAAATCCATGCGCTCTTTGATGCGGGGATCACCGGCGCATAGCGCTTTGATCTCCGCAAAGGACAGCGCCGTAGCGTCCACGTCCTCACAGGAGCGAACCGGGGATTTTGAGGTCATGATCTGAGAGATGAATTTCTGCTTGTTCTCAACGGTCTGCCAGAGGTAGGCGTCAAACGTCCCTTCGGTCACATAGCGGCATACATGAACGAGCTTGTTCTGATTGCCCTGACGCTCAATGCGGCCTTTTCGCTGCGTGAGATCACGGGGACGCCACGGGCAATCCAAATCGTGAAGTGCGACCAAACGATCCTGCACGTTGGTGCCCGCGCCCATCTTGGCCGTGCTGCCCATCAGGACGCGCACTTGACCGCTGCGTACCTTTGCGAACAGTTCCCGCTTTTTGACCTCCGTATTGGCATCGTGGATGAACGCGATCTGCTCCGGGGGCATACCGGCGTCAATGAGCTTTTGGCGCACATCCTCATAGACCGTGAACGGCGTTTCCGCGCTTTCCTCCAATGAAATCGCGCTCTCCAGCGCATGGATTTCCGGGCTGTCCAGCGTACCGGGGGAAGCCTTTGCCGCCCGCTGCGAGGGCGTGGCCTTTGGCGTAGAAATGTCGCAGAACACAAGCTGTGTCAGTTTTTCCTCCTCGCCGTCGCGCCAGTATTGGAGAATGTTCGCCACGCACTGATTGACCTTGGTGGTTTCCTCGTCGGGGAGCATGGGATTGATGATGCGCTGGTCAAGCCCCAGCTTGCGTCCGTCCGAGGTGATTTTGAGCATATTGTCCACATCCGGGCTGACCGCACCGCTGTGTACCTTGGAAGCTCGTTCCGAGAGGGCTTTCACCATGTCCTGCTGGATCTGCGTGGGTTTGGTGGCGATGGTGTGATACGCAACCTCCGGCGTGGGTAAGTGGAGCTGATCCGCCGTTTTGATGTCGGCGACCTCTTTGAACAGATTCATCAATTCGGGCAAGTTGAAAAACTTTGCAAAGCGCGTCCTTGCCCGGTAGCCGGTTCCCTCCGGGGCAAGCTCCAGCGCGGTGGTGGTTTCACCAAAGCGGCTTGCCCAGCAATCGAAGTGGCCCATACCCATCTCTTGCAGCCGGTCATGCTGCAAATAGCGCTGGATGGTGTAAAGCTCTGTCATGGAGTTGGAAACCGGGGTGCCGGTGGCAAACACCACGCCGCGCCCACCGGTCAGCTCATCCATGTAGCGGCACTTGGAGAACATATCCGAGGATTTCTGCGCATCGGTGGTAGAAAGCCCTGCCACGTTGCGCATCTTTGTATAGAGGAAAAGATTTTTATAATTGTCCGACTCGTCCACAAACATCCTGTCTACGCCGAGCTGTTCAAAGTAAATCACATCATCCTTGCGGTCGCTGGCTTGCAGCTTTTTCAGCCGCGCCTCCAGCCCCTTTTTCGTGCGCTCCAAGCTCTTGATGGTAAAGCTGTTGCCGCCTGCGAGCTTGGTATCCTGAATGCCATCGGTGATTTCCTCAATCTGCTGGTGAAGGAGCCGCTCCTGCCGCTCCGGGCTGATGGGGATACGCTCAAACTGGCTGTGGCCGATGATAACGGCGTCATAGTCGCCGGTGGCGATGCGGGCGCAGAATTTCTTGCGGTTGTGGGTTTCAAAGTCCTTCTTGGTAGTGACAAGGATGTTGGCCGAAGGGTAGAGCCGCAGAAACTCGGACGCCCACTGTTCCGTCAGATGGTTCGGCACGACAAAAATGGATTTCTGGCACAGTCCCAATCTCTTGGATTCCATCGCAGAGGCTACCATTTCAAAGGTTTTTCCCGCGCCAACCTCGTGTGCCAGCAGCGTATTCCCGCCGTACAGCACATGGGCGATGGCGTTTTTCTGATGCTCTCGGAGGGTGATTTCCGGGTTCATACCGGAGAAAACGATGTGGCTGCCGTCATACTCGCGGGGACGAGTGCTGTTCATTTCCTCGTTGTATTGCCGTACCAGCGTTTCGCGCCGCTCCGGGTCTTTCCAAATCCAGTCCTTGAACGCATCCCGGATAAGCTGCTGCTTCTGCGCGGCAAGGGTGGTTTCCTTGGCGTTGAGGACACGGCGCTCCCGTCCGTCTGCATCCTCAATGGTATCGTAGATACGAATGTCGCGGAGGTTCAGCGCATCCTCCAGCAGCCGGTAGGCGCTGGCACGGTCTGTGCCGTAGGTGGTGAATGCCGCCACGTCGTTGTAGCGCACCATGCTCTTGCGGGAAACCTGCCATTCTGCGGTGTACGGGACATAGCTGATCTCAATCTGTCCGCGCAGATAGCGGGGCGTTTCAAAGGTTTCGTACATGAATTGCTCGATGTACTTCTTGTCAAGCCATGTCGCGCCCAGCCGCACCTCAATTTCGCTGGCCTCCAAGTCCTTCGGCTGTGCGGCAATCAGGGCATCCACATTCCCGGCAAAGAACGGGTCGCGCGCTGCCACGCGCTGCGCGGTGCGGAGCTTCTGCCGGACGTTGCCGGAGAGATATTCGTCCGCCGTCTGCCAGCCCTTCGCCCAATGCTCGCCGCCGTCCTCCAAGTCAAACGGGCCGCTGTTGGGTTCCTTGTAAATGACGCCCTTCAAATCCTCGACAATCTGCGGGATTTTCTCGCTGCCGCCCATGAGGGAGGCCATGAAGTCGAGATCGACGCAGGCTTTTTCTCCGATGCAGACAGCAAGGGCTTCACTGGCGGTATCCACAGAATCTACGCTGCGCTGCTGCTTGATGGTGCGCTTGTGGAACATATCCGCCTTGCGCTCCAGCTTTCCGTCGTCGTCCAGCACTTCCAGTGAACACAGGAGGTAGTAAGAGGAATCGTCAGAGAACGCAAGACGGTTCGCACGGTCATTGATTAGGCCATGTTTTGCGGAGAACGCATCATAGAGGCGGTTTAGCTCGGTCTGCGCTTCCTGAATCCGGCTTTCTGCGCTGTACTCGTCCATTTGCAGGGCAATCAGCTCATTCACGCAATCCCGCAGCGCGACCATGCCCTTGACACGCTCGGCGGCGGTGGCGTTCAGCTCCGGTTTGACCATGCGGCTGTTTTCCCGGTAGTACACCTCGCCGCCCACCACGGTGTAGGAGTAGTTTTTCACATTGGGGTCTGCGGGGATGGACGTGTCGATCTGTTCGCCCTCGCCCAGCTCTGGCAGTTCCGCCTCCTGATAGGTGCCGCGAATGTTTTTCACGGCATCATGGAGCTGATCTGCAAGTGCCAGCCCCTCAATGGGGACAACGGTGAAATCCTGCTTGCCGTATTGGGTGCTTTCGGAGGTCTGCCTGCCTAAAATCATCTCCGGGTGGTCAACAAAATAGCGGTTGATGGCAAAGCCATCCTCGTTCTGGCCGAGGTGTACCCAATCCGGTTCGATCTCAATGGGACGGTCACGCTTTTGGAGAAAGAGAATGTCCGAAACCACATCCGTACCGGCGTTGGCGCGGAACGCATTGTTGGGCAGACGAATGGCACCCAGCAGCTCCGCCCGCTGCGCGATGTACCTGCGGACTTCGGGCGATTGCTTGTCCATCGTGTAGCGGGAGGTCACAAACGCGATCACGCCGCCCGGACGCACTTGGTCGAGGGTTTTGGCAAAGAAAGTAGTCGTGAATGGAAAAACCGAGCTTGTTATAAGCCCGGTCATCTACCTGATATTGTCCGAACGGGACGTTGCCCACGGCGAGGTCATAGAAGTCTTTTCTGTCCGTTGTCTCAAAGCCCGCGATGGTAATGTCCGCCTTGGGATAAAGCTGCTTGGCAATACGTCCGGTGATGCTGTCCAGCTCCACGCCGTAGAGCTTGCTGCCCTGCATCTGCTCCGGCAGCAGGCCAAAGAAGTTGCCGACGCCCATAGACGGCTCCAGAATGTTACCGCTCTGGAAGCCCATATTGCCGACCGCTTCATAGATCGCCTTGATAACGGTGGGGCTGGTGTAATGGGCATTCAGCGTGGATGCTCTGGCCGCAGCGTATTCCTCCGGGGAGAGTGTGGCGTACAGCTCTGAAAACTCGTCTGACCAATTGGGCTTATTTTCATCGAACGCATCTGCCAAACCGCCCCAGCCCACATAGCGGGAGAGGATTTCCTGCTGCTCCGGGCTGGCCTGTAAGCCCTCAAACTCCAGCTCTTGCAGGAGGTGGATCGCCGCCATATTTGCCCGAAACTTTGCTTTTGCGCCGCCGACGCCGAGGGCATCATCGGTGATGTGGAAATTCTGCGCGTCGCGGTGGCTTGCCGCCTTGAAGTCAGCGTAAGCGGCCTGCTCCGCAGCGGCAACGCTGGGAAAGCCCTGCCACTCGCCGTCAATGGGGATAGATACCGCAGGACGGTGTGCGGGAGGCTCGTCGATCTCAGCCTGAGAAATGGCGTCATCAAAATCAGGCACAAACTCGCCCATTTCCGAAAGCGCCGCGCGCCCTTCCTGCTCCAGAATCAGAGCTTCTTCCTCGCTCATGGCGGGCGGTTCAGGCTCGGCGGGTTCCGCAGAGGGCGGGTCATGCTCCGGTTCCGGGATGTGCAGCGTTTGGATTTCTATGTCGTAGGGCAAGTGCGTTTTCTCGGCAGGATAGAACGCGACGGGTTTGGTGACAGGCTGCGGCTGCTCCCGTTCCTGCTCTTCAACAAACGAGCGTATAAACGCAATGTGTTCAGCGCGGAAGATGGGAAAGCCCTGCCTGTTTTGAAAAGTCACATCGCGCAGAGATACTTCATCCGTGCCGAAATTTACGCTGTCAATGACAAACTTCCGTCCGTCAATCTCCAGCTCCATGCCAATGGGGATATACTCCTTGGCATCGGCCTCGTTGATAACATCATAGCCGTCGGTTTCATTTGGCTGCGCAAACACGAAGCTGTGTCCATGCTCCAGCAGCCGCTTTGCGGCGCTTGCCCATTGTCCAAAATCATAGCCGGTCACAGCGGTTTCGCCCATACCGGGAATATCGCGTTGCAGCAGGCGGCGATTCAAAGCGCTGGCGGCTCGTTCTGCATCCGCGCCATAAAAAAGCAGCCGTTCTCCGACACGGACACCGATGAGCTTTTCGGGATGCTCTGCACGAAGCGCCTGATATGCCGAAATATTCGGCGCAAGCTCACGACCCTGATCTGCAATTCGTGTGAGGACAGCAGAAACCGGTTCGGTTCTGTGTTCCGGATCGTGATTGCTCTCGCTGGAGGATGAAACGACGCTGAGATGCGCGACAGTTTCATCTGCGGAATCAACATTATAGAGCTTACCATCAATTTCCACGCGCTGCCCCATAAGGTTTTGAACCGCTTGCGGCGTCTCCGGGGTTGGCTGTTCTGTGTGCTGCGCCGCAATGACGCGCTGCGGCTCCGGTTCAGAAACCTCGAAATATCTGGTGTCGAGGTAGCGTTCAAAGGAATTGCGGTCGATGCTGACAGGTTCCTGTCCGGGTGCGTTCGGTAACGTGTGCCAGACGTGATCTTCATCTACACGCGCGATAGCGCCGACTGCTGCTATGTGGTCTAACTCTATGGATGAAATGCGATCTCCAATATGATAAGTATAGCCAAGCGGTGTTGTAAACGCCGGAGGGGATAGCTCAATTCCCATATCCCGTTTGATGCCATCCAAGTAAGCAATGGCGTTATTCTGTTCTGCAAAGCGGAGCGTTTGTTCCCCATCTCCGCAGAACCGTTCCAACACCTCATCCCAAATGCCGGTAATTCCGCCCTCGCCGGGATGCAGACGAATGGAGTATCGGTCAGGTGAAAATAACCGCAGTCGCTCATTCTCATCGTAAAATTTATTCTCGCGGATGAGCTGTGCCAACCGCCGCTGTACCTGCGCCCATGTGAGCGTCACCGGCTCGGCGTTTCCTACATGGATATACATGGGAGTTTTGCTATCTTCCCAGCCATATTTTGCAGCCAGCCATGCGGCGGTGCTGCGTTCTCGCCCATGCGCCTGCATATATAGTGCGACTTCCTGCTTGCCCTTTAGGTTGTTGTGCCAATCCAGAAGCGCGTTGTCAATGTCCTCCTGTGTGATCTGATAGGGAGAGGGTGCGACCGTCGCTGCCAGCGTGGGATACAGTTCCTCCAAAAGCTCCTGATGCAGCCGGTTATGGAACGCGGGCATATCAAAGTACAGGCGGACAAGCTGGAGATCATCAGATGCCGTGACAATACGACGGATAGCGTCCGCACCCTCCAGATAAGCGTTCTGGCGGTCTGAATTGCGGCAGGCATTGACAAAAGCCGTATCTTTGGAAAGCGCGTTGCCAACGGTCAGCTTGTACCCGTCAAACAGCTCCCGTACCGTGGGCTGCGGCGCGTCGGCGGCGGGGTCGCGGAACACCCTCGTGCCGTCCGCGCCGAACTCTGCTTCATAAGCATTGATGGCGGCTTCTGCTTCATGGTCGATAGAGCGCAGCGTGTAAATGTGGCGCTCACCTCTAAAGTCTGGCGCTTCGGCAATCGTCACATCATACTTATCGCGCAATTTCTCTACATACATCTCTAAATTGTGCGACGGTACGCCGCACATCTCCACGCGGCCAGCGCCGGGGATATTGCGGGTGGTCGGGTTCACGTCCAGCAGCTCCGCCGCCTGTTTTGCGTCCTCACCGTACATTTCAAAGAAATCCCCCACCTGAAACAGCACGATGTTGTCCGGGTGGGATTCCTTGATGGCGTTATAGCTGTCGTAGGCGGTGTTTCGCACCACATCCTGTGCCTGCGCCTTATCATAAAGCGCCTGTTCGTCTGGTGTAAAATAGCGGTTCATCCGAATCAGCTCAGAGATACGCGAAGCGACCTTGTTCCAATTCATTTGAACATCTGCACAGCCCGCTTTTTTCAGCGTGATGCCTTTGCTGCCGTGATCTTCATAGCTGCCGCTTTCTCTGGATACGGCATGGGTATGCCCGCCGATGCCGTATTCCTTTTTCAGAAAATCGGCATTCTCCTTGGGGGTGTGCGAAGTCTGGAAAAACGCATAGATGCGGGTCTTTCCACCCTCAAAGCTGCTTCCGTTTGCAAGAGAAGCCGCAATTTCATCTTCGGTGATAAACCTGCCGGTCTGGAACAGCCGCCATATCGGAACGGAATTCCTTTCGTGGAAGGGACAGATCTTCCAAACGTGTGAGAAGTGCCTGCGACTTGTGGTAATGGAAGCGCAGCAGCGCACGGTTTTCGCGGTAGGCGTCCATGAATACCTTGTATTCCGACAGGAGCCTTTCCCGGAACGCCGGATTCAGCAGATCGTCCGTCAGACGCTCCGTTTCCTCTGGAAAGCTGGTGCTATGGATATTACCCAAGCAGGACAGATACCCAAGCGACTTTGCTTCATCCGAGAAATCGTGATAAAGGTTCCAGACATCCACAGCAATACCCAGCCGCTCATAGCGCGGGGCTTCCGTGACCTCAAGATTGGTGGCAAATGCGCCGCCGTCCAGAAGTTCCTCAATACGCTCCGCCGCATCTGCCCAGCCTATCACTTGGGCAGAACGAAGATAGCGAGAGGTATCTCCGGTTGCAATATGGATACCATCGTCCCCGTACCATGCGGAAAACCTGCCGTTATCCGTAATCAGGCCGTTGCCGCCGTGGTAAAGAGCTTTCAGAAATGCCGCGCGATCCTCTAAAGGCTTTTGCTTGGAGAATTCCGCAGCAATTTTCATCCGCGCTGCATCCGCATTACCGCCCGTGCGCAGGATGTGGTCAATATCATCCTGAGAAATGAACATGGAAAAAGCGGAGGGTGTTACACTCTCCGCTTCTGCGATGGATTGAATTTGTTCTGCCTCTGAGGGGAAGAAGGACATCTGCGCCCCAGCAGGGGCATCGAACATATTTAGCTGAACACCAGTTCCGTGAGGATCGTTTCCTCGGCCTGCGCTTTCAGCATGTTCATCAGCCCTACCCACTTCATCGGGTCGCTGGCTTTCAGCGCTTCCGTCACGCCCGCTGACTTCATCAGCTCCGGCATCATCTGTTCCAGTCGGTTGTTCGCTGCCTCGTCGATCTCCCGCAGATGGGGGTACAGCTTCTCGGACAGCAGCAGGCTGTTCCACAGCACCGGACGATGCTCCTTCAGGTAATCCTTCCGCATCCTGCCGTACTTGCCCAGCGGGGCTTGCGGCTGCTCTGTCAGGCTCAGGTCGGGAATCAGATAATCCCCGCTGCGGGTGTAGGTCAGTTCGCTCATGGCTTTCGCTCCTTTCCGCGATTTTCTCGCGCTCATAATTCTTGATGGTGACTTCGATCTGCCGCAGCACCAGCTCGCTGGACTGGCTGATGGCCGTTCCAAGAGCGGCGACGGTCTGCGGGGTGTTGAAATCAAAGACGTTCAGAAAATCCTCATGCTCGAAGTAATCTCCCGGCTGCATCCCGCAGCGGGACAGCAGCGCATAGGTGGTGCTGACAACGGCGGCGTTCCGAAAAGCGGCTCCGATGTTGAACTCATCATAGTCCTCCAAAAAGGAACCGTCAACGATGCCGACAATATCGCGCCGGTTGTCGTGCCAGTATTCATCTACAAGCTGCGCCGCCACACGCTCCATCTGATCGGCAAGTCCGTTTTCACCGGAAACGTCAAAGCGCTGCTCCAGCGCCGCAGATACCACCTCACGATGCTCCTGCCGGTATTCCCAAAGATAAGGGCGGCGAGAGTTCTCGCCGCCGCTGGTATCGGAAACATCGAATACATATCGGAGTTTGGGTTGGTCGCTGCTGGTATCCACAAGGGCGATGCCCTTGCTGCCTCGCCGCACATAGCGGCGCATCTGCTTATTCCAAAGGTCGTATTCCGCGCAGGCCGTGGCTTCCGGGCGCTGGGCGAAAATCATGAGCTGCTCGTTGTAGGGGTACTTATACAGCCTTGCGGCGGTGGTCAGAAATGCCGTCCACTTCTGGTAGCTTCCCGTGATCTGCTCCGCCGTGCGGTCTGCCATCTGCGCATAGAGCTGTACTTTACTCGGCATCCATATCCTCCTTTTCAAAATCGGGGAACAGGTCGAGCGCGTCATATTCCGCGTCGCTCATCCCGCGCAGCTTTGCGATGGCGCTGTCCGTCAGCTCCCGCAGCTCCGTTTCATCCGCAGCGAGGTAGCCGCGCATTTCCTCCAGCGCCGCGATCAAGCCCGTGCGGGTGCCGGTGTTGTAGAGGCTCATAAGCTGCCGTTCTTCAAAGGTGATGTTCATATCAAAGCTCCTTTTCCGCGCTCTTTTTGGGCGCTGTTTTGTGTGGACGTTCTTGGGCCGGTTGGCTTTTGAGCTGCTCCAGCACAGACTTTTTCTTTTCCCGGTGTGCCGCCTCTGCCAAATCCATCAGGGAGATGGACATACCGGCCTTGACCTGTGCTTCAAGGTCGGCGACGGTGGGCTGTTTGGGGCCGTTGTTGATAATGCCGTCGATCATGCCGTAATCGTCCTCCATCGACATTTCGGCGGCTTTCAGGTAATTCTCCGGTTTCTGAAAGGCGGGCAGCTCCTGAAATCCCATGCTGTCACAGTAGTGATAGGATACCTTGCCGTCCTGTTTCAGCGCAACGATGTCGCTGACGGAGAGGCTGTGTCCCACAAAATCGCCGGGGCGCTCGTCGTTGAAAATGTAGTAGAAGTTTTCAAGGATTCTGCCGGTATCATCGTCCGGGTACACCTCACGGGTATAGATGGCTTCATAGTTGGCCGGGTCAGGCGGCGCGGCCAGACTGCCGAGGTTGGCAAAACGCAGCTCGACCGGCGCATCCCGGCGCAGTTGGTAGATCGCCATAGAATCGGTGGGACTGTTCAAAAAACGCTGCTCCACATCGCGGGGTGGGATATGGCCTTTGACCGCATCCCAATCCGGTCTTGTGACCCCGAACATTCCGTCGTGCTTGATGATGTCCTCGGCCTCAAAAACCATTTCCTCGGCGTTGTCGGGATAGAGCATATAAACCGTGATGTCATGCTCCAGCAGCTCCACCGCCCGATCCTTGGAAAGTGGGAGCATATCGCTATCCAGATACCCATAGCTGCGCATATCGTCCACCGTCAGCGTGGGGTCAGGCATCGGGACGGCCTGTTCCAGCTCCGGGAGCATGGTATCTGCCGCATCGGTGGGAACAGCGACTGCGCCGGTGATCTGTTCGGCGGCATCGAGGGGCAGCTCGTTTGCCTCCCGCAAGTCTTTCAACAGCTCCAGCGGCGCAAGGCGGATCGGTGCGGCTTCGCCGATGTTGTGGAGTTTGCAAACCTCAAGCGCCGCTGTGGACAGTTGCTGTTCGGTGCCGTCGAGTACGCCGCCATCCAGCACTTTTGCGGAACCGGCATCATAGATGGTGTAATCAATGCCCGTGTCGCTGCGCTGAACGTGAATGTATTTGTCGTTGTCCACCATGTAGAGCTTTTCCACCTCTTGCGCTTCCACACTTGGCTGTTCCGCAGCGGCCAAATCCTCCCGGTCGATGCCGCGCTCCTTGCAAATCTCCGCAAAGTGCCGGTCAATGTCCGTAATCAGCTCGGAGGCAGTCTTGTTGATGGTTTCCAGACTGGCGCGAAGCTCTTTCAGCTCCTTGCCCTTTGACCATGTGGCGATATAGCCGAAGCTGTTTTCTCCCGTTTCAATGCCGTAATACTGGCAGACCGCATAGGAGATGCTTTCGGCCTCGACCTCCTCGGTGTTGCGGCTCTTTTCGCCGGGGACAAGGATCGTCTCACCATCGTCCGCAAGCTCCGTCATGTGTTCGTAGTCGTGGAGCTTGGCGTGGGCAATCTCATGGACGGCGGCGCATACCGTCTGCACCTCGCTCATACCGGCGCGGATGGTGATGCTCTGCGCCTTAATGCTGAAAAAGCCGTCCGTATCCCGCGCAACGGGCTTTATCTCCATCGGAACGGGAGAAGCACGGCGCAGCGCCTCCATGAAAACCTCATACTGCTGCACATTGCCGCTCAGATCGGCGGCAAGCTGGGGCAAGGGCTTTCCAGAAGTCTGCGACACATCAAAGACGGATACCACCTTGAACATAGGGATACGGATTTCCTTTTCCTCAATGATGGCCTTGCCGTCTGCATCCAGCACCGGCGCATTGGTTTCGGGGTCGGTCTTGATTTCCTCGACCTTTTTCTTATAGGGAGTGGGAGCGATGATGCGAATGCCTTTTTCGCCTTTCAGGACGTTCCTGCCGAACTGATCGCGCCACTTGTTGAAGCCCGCCACATGGGTGGCGTCGGGGCGCTGCATATAGATGAGCATGGTATTATTGACCGAGTAGCGGTGAAAGCGGCTCATGGTGGCAAGGTACTTCCGGTACTTATCGCTCTCGAACAGCTCCTTGATGCCGTTTTCGATGCTGTCAACGATCTCCCGCATCCGGTCTTTGCTGGTTTGTTTTTCAGCCATGATGATCTCCTTTCAGAAAAAATAGCGCCCCTGCGCAGAAGAAAACACATCCTGCACAGGGGCGATTCTCCGCAGATAGACGTTGTTTTTGAGCTTGCGGATAGAATGACGCAGCCCCTTGTGATTCCGCATGGAAAAAGCCTTGCGGCACGGGGCTTTTACGCCCTCTATTTGCGGAGGTTCCAGTATTGTTCACGCTTTCGTTTGGCGTCCTGCTTTCGGCGCTCCTGCTTGGCGCAGGCGGGGCAATATTTGGCGCGATTGGAGGAAGAATAGACCGGCTTACCGCAGACGGCGCAGCGCTTTCCCGGCCTTTCCCGCATCACGTCGGCCAGCAGCTCATGGTCGGCGGGAAGTACCGCGTTTCGGAACCAGTTGCACAGCAGCGAGTAGGAAATACCCTGTACGCAGGCGCAAGGCTCTCCATCATCCAGCGCGAGGCAGTTGCCGTGATCGTAATTACAGCAGAGCTTCCGAATGAGCTTCTTGGCGCGGCGGAGCTGCTTGTGATCCATACGCGGCGCATCAGCCATTGTCGAACACCATCTTATAGCCCGTGCGCTGCCCATCGTCCTCCAGAAGAACGCTGGCATCATAGGTTTTCCCGGTCTTTTCGGAGTAGCAGCCTTTCAGCGGGGCGCGGCCATTTTTCAAAAGCGCAGCGGCAAGGGATTTTGTCAGCACCTTTTTCTTGGCGGTGAAAAAGCGGCTGTTTTTCCAGAGAACAAAGGAACAGGCACGGTTCTCGCAGAAAGCCTTTCGGTGATTCCGTCACCTCGGCTCCGCAGCGGGGACACTTGCCGACCACCTCGCGCCCGGAGGGGAACAGGACTTCCGCACCGGGGATGGGTTTGTAGGTCTGCACCAGCTCATTCAGCATGGCGGCGATCCCATCCATGAAGCTGTCCGGGGCGATTTCGCCGCGCTCGATCTCTTTCAGGCGGTGCTCCCATTCAGCGGTGAGCTGCGGAGACTGGAGCTGTTCGGGCAGAACGGTGATAAGCGCCGTGCCGGTGGAGGTGGGCAGCAGATTTGTGATCTTCTTGGACTTCCTGCGCTCCACAAAACCGGAGGACACCAGCTTTTCAATGATACCGGAACGGGTCGCCGGGGTGCCAATGCCCTTGCGCTCGGCATCATCTGGCATATCCTCCTTGCCCGCGTTTTCCATCGCGGCCAGCAGCGTATCCTCGGTGAAATGCTTGGGCGGCGTGGTTTTTCCGGTCTTGACCGATGCGGCAGATACGGAAAGCGTCTGATTCTCCGTTACCACCGGCAGCGCGGGCGCTGCCTCCGTCTGCTCCTGCTCATAGCGCTTCCAGCCGGGAGCAAGGACGGTTTTGCCCTTGGCGGTGAAGCTCTGACCGGCACAGTCCACCGTAATGACCGTTTCCGCATAGCGGTGGAGTTCATCCACCGCACGAAGCAAGCCCTTTGCCGCCAGCTTCAGCACCTCGCGTTCGCCCAGCGGCAGAGAGGCCATATCTACCTTTTCCGCGCTGATGGTGGGAACAATGGCGTGGTGATCGGTGACTTTTTTGCTGCTGCACACCTGCTTGGCGCAGATGGTCGGCGGCTTCTCCATGCCGCAGACAGCGGCAGCGGCGGCGACAAGGCCGGGGACGCTGCCCTCCATATCGTCGGTCAGATAGCGGCTGTCAGGTGCGCGGGTAGGTACAGAGCTTCTTTTCATAGAGCGCTTGGAGATAGTCGAGGGTCTGCTGAGAGGTGTAGCCGAGAACGCGGTTGGCGTCGCGCTGGAGGGAGGTCAAATCGTAGAGCGCGGGCGCTTTCTCAGACTTTTCCTTGCGCTCCACGCTTTTGACGGTTACTGCCTTGCCCTTGCAGGCGTTGGCGATGGCGTCGGCATCCTTTCTGTCCTTCATTCGGTCTGTCGCGGCGGGAAAGCCGCAATCGAGCTGGACGGTGTAGAACGGCTCTGCCACAAATGCGGAGATCTCCGCCTCGCGCTGTACCAGCAGCGCCAGCGTGGGCGACATGACGCGCCCAATGTTCAATGTGCGGCCATACGTCAGGGAAAAATACCGCGTGGCGTTGATGCCCACCAGCCAATCGGCCTTGGCGCGGCACAGGGCAGATTGATGCAGGCCGTCATAGTCGCGCCCAGACTTAAGCTGCTGGAAGCCGCTGCGGATGGCATCATCCTCCATGGAAGAAATCCAAAGCCGCAGAATCGGCTTGGAGCATCCCGCAAGGCAGTAAACCGTGCGGAAGATCAGCTCACCCTCGCGCCCAGCGTCGCAGGCGTTGACCACCTCTGCCACATCCTCCCGGCGCATCAGCTCCCGCAGAATGTCAAACTGCTTCTGCTTGTCAGAGCGGACGATGAAGCGGAACGAGGCGGGAATGATGGGCAGCGCCGCCAGCGTCCATTTGGCATCATCGGCATTGTAAACGGCGGCGTCGGCCAGCTCTGCCAGATGCCCGAAGCACCACGACACGATGTACCCGCCGCCCTCCAGATACCCGTCATGCCGTGATTTAGCACCCAGCACGGCGGCGATGCTCTGCGCCACGGAGGGTTTTTCGGCGATCACAAGGCGCATGGTGCAGCCTCCATTCTCTTTACGTCACGGTAGCAGGGGCGAACGCAGCTCTGTCCGAAGCGCTTGCAGCCGTAGCAGAAGTGTTCCTTGGCAGCGGCGGGAGGGCTGTCCTCCCGCGCTGCTTTCGGCTTCTGCATCATCAGGCGTTCCAGCGGATTATTGGTGAAATATCTCATGCGTCCGTATCCTCCGTAGTATCCTGTTCCGGTTCGCCCTCATACGGCTCAAACTCGTATTCGTCCTCGCCGTAGTCATAATCGTCCAGATCGGCGCTGCCTTTGGTCTGCGGCTTGGCCTTTTTCTGCTTGAAAATGTAGAACGCGGCACCGCCGCCCAGCGCGACGATCAGCAGAACGACGAGGATGCCGCCCACGCCGCTCTTTTTCTCCGGTTCCTCGGCGGCGGGTTCTGTCGGCTCGGTGGGGACTTCGGGCTTTGCCTCCTTGCCCACGCACTCGGTCATGTTGACCGCGCAGACGGGGCAGGATGTATTGACCGTACCGGCCACGCATTTTGTGGTGCAGGAGCAAGTGGCGGGCGTTTCTTCCTCGCCGGTCAGCGCCATCAGGTCGGCCTCATCCACCTGATTCAAGAAGTGGACGGTTTCTTCGCCCTCATCGTCACGGTCAATAATCAGGTAAAATGTATTGCCGTTCTTGCTTTCCAGCGTAATGAACTGTTTTCCTGCCTTGGTGCTGGAGCCAATATCGTCGATCAGCGTCAGATTGCCGTCCGGTGTCAGCGCGTCGCTGCCGCCCGTCATGCTGCCGACAAGGAACTGCCAGAGGTCGGCCAGCTCTTTTTCATCAAACGGAAGCGTAATGCCGCCGATGCTCACGGTGCTGTCGGCGGCGTCGGTGACGGTCAGATAGCTGCCGTACACATAGCCCACACGGGCGGGCAGCAGGATTTTTACCCAATCGCCGTCCCTGCCGATCACATCGACCACCGTGCCGTTGGGAAGCTGCGTAAACGCGGTGTTGTCCAGCCCCGCGCCGGTGCGGACATTCAGGTTGCCGCCGTTGGTCGTGACCGTGCCGATCTGTTTTGTTTCCTGCGCGTCTGCGGCGCTGCTTTCGGCGGCGGGCAGCGCATCATCGGGATAATCGCCGCCGCTGGCAAAGGCGGAAACGGGGAGAATCCCGATACACAGGAGCATCAGCAGCAGACTGATAAAAATGCGCGGTGTGTTCTTAGTCATGGTTCAACGCCTCCTTTTCCGAAGTGGCCGGTGCAGGCGCGGCCTGCATACGGCGGAACAGCTCGGCAAACTGCTCCATCGTCATGCCGTTCTCACGCACCATGCCGATGATGTCGGTGTCCTCCAACTCACGAATCTGCTTTTCCAGCTCGCGGTTGCGGCCTTGCAGATCGGAGATTTTGCCTTTGTTCTTCTCCAGCTCTCCACGGAGCTTCATAATTTTCGGGTTCATATCGTTCACTCTCCTTTACGGCAAGCGCCCATAACGGTAGAAATGGGACTGCCAATAGCTTGAATTTAAGTTTGCATAAGAGATCGGATCTCCGCAGTGGATCATCATATTGTTGCCAACATAGATACCCACATGGCTGACACCGGGGGTATCATACGTTCCGGTGAAAAACACCAGATCGCCCGGCTTGACGTTGGCAGAGGATACAGGCGTACAGATATTGCATAGCCCCTGCGCGCCCAGCCTGCCCACATCCCAACCGGAATGATTGATGACCCAACTGACGAAGCCCGAACAGTCAAACGAGGTGGAGGGGCTGCTGCCGCCCCAAACGTAGGGGTAGCCGAGATACTTTTCCGCTTCCTTGATGATGGCGGCGAATACCTCATCGTCCAGCGCCTCCGGGGGAATGTCGTAGTCGGTATAGCTGCCCTCCACATACTTGCCGATGTAGCCTGAACCGGGGAACAGGTCGGGACGGTTGCCGAGGGTGGCCATATAGGTGGCGTACATTCCGAGCTGTTCTTCGCTCATAATGTAAACGGGAACATGGGAGAGATTGAAGTTTTCCAGCGTGACCGTGCAGATGTAGTAGTCATACGGCACCTGATAGGTGTCCGTGTGGGTGTTGCCGTCCGCGTCCGTCCATGTGTCGGTTTCCGTGCGGTAGCGGGTTTCCACCACCACATCCTCGGTCAAAATGTACTGGCGGTCAAAGAGCATTTGGAGCGTACCCTGCACCTCATCCAGCGTCCATTCCCCTTGATGCAGCGCCGTAATCATGGAAATGAGTACATAGGGGTCATGCTCGATGGTGTCCAGATCAAAGTGGTACTCATCGTAGTCATGGGTGCTTTCGTAGGTGTCGAGGTAGCGCTGAAGCTCTGCTTCCATTTCGCAATACTGCGCTTCCGCGCCCAGCATATCGGCGTCCTGCGATGGATAAGTGCTGGCCGCGATCCCGGAGCCGACGCCATCCATTATCACCGAGCAGGAGGACAGGCCGTTGAGCAGAAATGCCAGCATCAGCAGAATCGCGGCGGCAATGGCAAAGCCGCGCCGGTGTTCCCACACATATTTGCCCGCTTTCTCAGCCTTTTCAGCGGCTTTTTTCGCGGCCTTGGCGGTATTCTCTGCCGCCTTTGCCGTAGTCTGCGCCGCCTGATTGTGCTTGGCAGCGGCATACTGCTTCTTAATTGCCTGCTTCTGCTGCCATTTGGAAACGGGATTGCTGGTGGGGCTGTCGATCTCTGCTTTCTTCTGGAGCGCGTCAAGATTGGCTCGTTCCAGCTTTTTCTCTGCACGGATGGCAGCACGATAAGGCTTGAGCTGATGGGCGCGGTGGGCAGACTGCACCAGCCGCCCGCCGCTCTCCACGGCTTGCTCTACCTTGTGCGCGGCCTCTACGCCTACATTGTCATCCTCGCTCTGCCGCACCTCCCGGTGAACCTGAGAGAGAACGAGGTTGGCGGGGGCATCCTGCACGGCATGGGTCAGCTTGGAGGGCGGCTTTTTCTTGTCCACTTCCTCAAACCGGAGCTGCGTTTTGACCTTGCCGGTGGCAGGATCAAAGCCGCGCTCCTTTTTGACCACGGTTTTCTTGGGGATTTTCGCCTGCGCCTTATCCGCCTTGGCCTCCGCTTTTTTCACCCGCTTGATGGGCTTTTCCAGCTTCGGCTCGGCAAGATCGGCATCGGAAAACTGCAAACGCGGTTCTCTTTTCATGCCGACGCCACCTCTTGCGGTTTGGTGGTCATGACGCGGTACAGCTCGGTGTCCTTCGGGAAGTGGTCAATAAAGGGCAGGATCGTGTTGCCGTAGAACAGCAGCCCCTCGCCCTCGCCGGAGTGGGTCACATAGGAGAGCTGATGCGGCGAAATGTTGAGCTGCTTTGCGAGAATCTGCCGGTCACCAGCGGCCTGATTGAGCATATAGATGAAATCGCTGTTCTCAAAGATGTTCTCAACCTCGCGGCTGGATAACAGGTCTTTGACATTTTGCGTGATACCGGTGGGGATGCCGCCCCATTTGCGATAGCGTTTCCAGATTTCGACACTGTACGAAGCCGTCTGTTCCTCCTTCAAAAGAAGATGGAACTCGTCAAGATAGTAGCGGGTCGTTTTATGGGCGGCGCGGTTGATGGTCACACGGTTCCAGACCTGATCTTGCACCACCAGCATCCCGATTTTCTTGAGCTGCTTGCCCAGCTCCTTGATGTCATAGCAGACGATGCGGCTATTCACATCCACGTTCGTGTGATGGTTGAACACATTCAGAGAACCGGTGACGTAGATTTCCAAAGCAGTGGCGATGTACTGCGCTTCCTTTTCATCCTGCGCACGGAGGGCGTTATACAAGTCCTCCAGCAGCGGCATATTCTCCGGCTTCGGGTCGTTGAGGTAGTCCCGGTAGACGATGCGCACGCAGCGGTCGATGATGGTCTTTTCCACAGGGGCAAGCCCATCCTTGCCGCCGACGATCAACTCGCACAGCGACAGAATGAAGTCGGATTTCAGGCTCAGCGGGTTATCATCGTCGCTGTAATCCAGATTCAAGTCCATCGGATTGATATAGCAGGGCGAACCGTCGTAGCCCTTGCCGGTGGGCGACAGCTTAATGACCTGACCGTGCAGACGCTCCACCAGCGGCGTATATTCGCCCTCCGGGTCACAGATGATGATGTCATCCTTGGGGCAGATGAGAAACGCATTGGTGATCTCACGTTTTGCCGAAAACGACTTGCCGCTGCCGGGAGTGCCTAAAATCAGACCGTTGGGATTTTTCAGCAGCTTCCGGTCTACCATGATGAGGTTGTTGGAAAGGGCGTTGATGCCGTAGTACAGCGCCTCCGAACCGTTCTGGAACAGCTCCTGCGTGGTGAAAGGCACAAAAATCGCCACGCTGGAGGTGGTCAAGCCCCGCTGAATCTCGATCTGATTCAGCCCCAGCGGGAGACTGCTCATCAGTCCTTCCTCCTGCTGAAAGTCCAGCCGGGTCAGCGCACAGTTATACTTCTGCGCAATGCTGGAGGTCTGGAAGATGTTGTTGTCGAGCTGCCGGGGTGTGTCCGCCGTGTTGAGAATGAGGAAGGTCAGCAGGAACATTCGCTCATTGCGGGACTGCAAATCCTGCAACAGCTTTTTGGCCTCTGCGCCGTAGGTGGCAAGGTCGGATGGGATAATGTCCATATCGTACCCGGCGCGGACGGCCTTCTTCTGTTCCTCGATTTTGGACTTGTCGAGATCGGTGATCTTGCGCTTGACGGTCTTGATGGCGTTGACCTGATCCACAGACTGCACATGGAGATTGACGAGGACGCTGCTCTCCATATCCAGAAAGTCCGCCAGCATCCGGTCATTCAGCTCCGGTGCCAAAATCTGCACGAAGCTGACCGCGCCCAGCTTTTTGCCCATACGAAACTGCCTGCCGGTCTTGAACTCAAAGGAGCTGGGCGCGATAAAGTCCTTAGTGGACAGCCCGGAGGGAGCCAGCCAGTCCCACGAAAAGCGGAACGGCTCCTGCTCGTCCATCCGCAGAATGTCGTGCATGACGTGCAGGCGCTCAAAGCCGTTCAGCGGCGCAGCCACAACGCCCAGCCGCTTGAAGTTGTTCAGAAGATCGGTTTCGATGCGCTCCAAACGGGGCTTGGCAGCGCGGAGGTTGTCGGCCTCAACGCCGAACGTGAGATACTTGGTCTTAATGAGGCCGTTGTTGCCGCGGGCAAGCTGATTTTGCAGCATACCGGCGTACTCGGCGCGGATGCCGTCAAACTCGTCCCCGCAGGGCGGAATGGAAATGCTCCGTGCAAAGGTTTCCTGCGAAGCCGAGAGGTTCACAAAGGAAAGCTGGAATTGCACGGAGCTGTCAAAGTAGTTCAGGAAATCGCACCACGCCTCAAAGATGGCGGTCTTGTCCTCATTCTGCGAGAGCTGGTAGTTGATGTCCTGATACTGGATCGTTTTGGTGTAGCGCGTGTCGGTCACACGGCAAATACCGTCCGGCCACATACGCTGATACGGGATGCTGTCCTGCGCCGATTTTTCTTTTTTATCCGTTCGGTTCGCTCTTGCGATGGCGGCTTCGATCTGTTTTCGTTCGGCGCGGGTCAGCTTTTTCTTTTCGGACAATTTGATACACCTCCCGGTCTAACTGGTTTTGCCGCTCCAGAACGGCATAAAAATTGTTGGTCTTATACGGGCGCTGCTTTGGCCTCTGGAAGCACACGCGGTAGATGTTGCGGATGACGACCTCCAGCGGCTGACCGTTCTTTTCATACATGGCGAACAGCATGGCCGGGATCATCACCACCATCATCACCATGGCGGCGGGGCTGGTGCCGATGCTGCCCTTGAGCAAGAAGAAAAGCGGTACGCCGATGAGCGCGCCGCTTCCGAAGCAAATGAGCTGCCGTTTCGTGAGGTTGAACAGCACCTTGGTCTTTACTTTGGTTAAGTCCTTTGGGACGTTGACATAGGCCATAGAAATCCCCCCTTACAAGAGCTTTTCATATCGAAGTTTCATCTGCGCCGGGTACAAAGCGGAGGCGGGCTTACGGCTGCCTGTCCAGCATTTGCCGCCTGCCAAGCCTGCGCAGTTCCAACCAGCGGCGCGGAGACTGCTGCCGCTCTCGCTATCCAGCGTATAGGTGATGATCTTGCGGTATCCCATTGCCTTTGCCGCCCGCGCGGATGCGGCATAAAGGATGCTGCAAGCGTTCTTCTCACCGGTGGTGCAAAGGCGATTGACCTCCAATGTCCAGCCATCATCCAGATACCGGCTCACAGGACGGCCTACGATTGCAACACCGACAAGCTCTCCATCCTTGGCACAGCCGATGGAAAACTTATGCCCAGCAGTTGCCTTGTGGTGCCGGTGATGCGCATTAACAAAAGCGTTCGCTGTTGCAAGCGCGACGGGCGTGAGTGTCAGCATGGTATCACCCCCGTTAATGTGCATTGAACACGGACTTGGCAAGGCTGCTCGTTTTGAACAGGCAGAAGCACAGCAGCACCGTGTAGCCCATGCAAGTCCAGATGGCGTAGATGATGTCATCCACAAGCGCGATGTTCTGCACCAGAACGGCGTAGATGGCAACGCAGACGATAATCAAGAACGCTTGGAAGCCCAGCGCCAGCAGGGAACGGATGTAGTTCTGTCCCATGCCGCCCCATTCCTTGCCCATCATGGTCGCCATCGGAATGGGGGCAACAGAGGTGACGAGATATATTTCAATCATTCTTCCGAATGTGATAATGAAAATGCAGATGGTCAGCGCCCACATGGTAATGCCCACGAACAGAGACTGGAACCATAGGCCGAAGAGCGGCCCCAGCTCCATCTCCATCAGCCGATCCTCAATGCCCACCATGACGCTTGAAATGTTGATGCTGGTGTCGCCGATAATCAGCCCGGAGGCGCTGGCAACGACGCTTTGGGCGGCATCGAACACGCCCATCACAATCGTCCATGTGTTTGTTACGATCAGGACAGCGGCAGCGGACTTGAACGCCCACTTGAAGAATATCCATGTGTCCATGTCGTTGAGGTTATTCTTGTCGGTAATGAGCTGGATCAGCTCCAGCGTCATCACAAAGGCGAGAATTGCGCCTGCGATGGGGACGATCACGGTTTCCGACAGGTTTTGTATCATGCTGAAAATGCTGCCGTTCCATGCCTGCGGCGATAAGCCCACCTGACCGGAGATCTCGGCAACCTTTTGATTGGTCGCATCGAACATCCCGGACAGATTGCTCACGATACCGCCGATGAGCATTTCTTTCAGCCATTCCGTGATCTTATCCCATAAGAAATCCATAGGGTTGCCCTCCTTTCGGGAGGATGCCGCCCGAAAGCGGCACCCTCCGTGGATTTACGGGAAGCAAACGAGCTGCCGATTAGCCGAACAGACCGGACAGCAGCGGCACGAGGGTAATGCCGATCAGCGCCACGCCGCCGCCCGCCATGAGCTGCTTCATGCCCTGGGACTTGGCACCGGGGTTGTCGTTGCCGTAACCCTCCAGCAGATTGATCGCACCCCAAATGCCGAGGCCAGCGCCCAGCGCCACAACGAGGGTCTGAAGAACACCAACAGCAGAATTAAAGAAAGCCATAAATAGTACCTCCGAAAAATATGTTTTTAGATTTTGGAGGGTACATTTCTTCCACGAAGTTTCATCGAGTCGTTGTCAAAACAGGCTGCCGCCGTCAGGCGACAGGTTCACCGGAAAGGTCTGCCTGATACACCTCAACTGCATCATCCGGCTTGAGCTTGAGGCGATGGGACAGAAAACGCTCTATGTCAAAGGCGTATTTCTTGTCATAATCCGCTGTGTAGCGGTAGAGGGGATGCTTTGTGAGATCATATTTGTTGGACAGAAACGGACGGACGCCGCGAAGCTGCAAGATGCACTTGCCGCCATCCAGCACGGCAAGCTCATCCACGCTCATCAGCTCCTTACCCAGTTTCTGGTAGTTCAGCGAATGGGAAACCTCGCGGCCACGGCTCTCGCCGGTGTTATAGCTGTCGATGGTTTCCTTGCCCAGCGCCGCCGCCAGCTCTTTCAGCGTACCGGGTTCCTTTCCACCCAAAAAGATGGAACAGTCCATGTTGCCGACAATCGTATCCGCGCTGTCTTTATACAGGGCTTTAAGCTGGCTCTGTGCCTGCAAGACAAGGCAGCAGGAGATTTCTCTGGAACGGATCGTCGCAACCAGCTTTTCAAGTCGCGGTATCTGGCCGATATTTGCGGCCTCGTCAATGAGGCAGCGGACATGAACCGGCAAGCGTCCGCCGTACACATCGTCGGCTTTTTCACACAACAGGTTGAAAAGCTGGGTATAGCACATGGAAATGAGAAAGTTAAAGGTATCATCCGTGTCGGACATGATGATGAACAGGGCGGTTTTCCGGTCGCCCAGCGTGTCCAGTTGCAGCTCGTCATAGGCCGTCAGTTCCCGCAGCTCCTGAATGTCAAAGGGCGCAAGCCGTGCGCCGCAGGAAATAAGTATGCTTTTCGCGGTCTTGCCGGCACTTAGCTTGAATTTGGCATATTGACGGACGGCGAAGTGGTCTGGCTTGCGCTTTTTCAGCTCGTCGAACATCAAGTCCACCGGATTTTTGAAGTCCTCATCGTCCTCGCGCACCTCCATCGCATTGATAAATTCAATGAGCGTGGAGAAGTTCTGTTCCTCCACCGGCGCTTCATAGTGGATGTACCCGATGAGGGCGGTGTAGAGCAGCGTTTCCGCTTTCACCCAGAAATCGTCACCGGCTTTGCCCTCGCCCTTGGTGTTGGCGATCAGCGTCGTGACCAGCTTCAAAATGTCCTTTTCCGAGTGGATGTAGGCGAACGGGTTGTAGTGCATGGACTTCTTGAAGTTCAGGGAATTGAGAATCTTGATCTGATACCCGTTCTTTTGCAGCGCATGGCCGCAGGAAACCACGATGTCCCCTTTGGGATCGGTGACGACGAAGCTGGTGGGATAGGTTTTTGAGGTGCATTGGAGCAGATTGGGCTTCAACCAAAAGCGGGTCTTGCCCGAACCGCTGCCGCCGACGATCAGGACATTTTTGTTCCGCGCCGTTTTTGGGTCTTTGGGGCGGCTATTCATCGTCAGCCGCTCCGTCTGCGTGAGAATGATGTTGTTCTCAAATGTGGGATCGACGTAGGGCTTGATGTCCTCGGCGGTTCCCCAACGGGCGCTGCCGTACTCCAGATTTTTGCGGAATTTCTTGGCGTTTTTGCCCTTGATATAGACCGCCAGCCGAATGGCGATGGCGGCGGCAACGCCCACGCACAGGTCAATGGGATGAAAGCTGGGGACGAGGGAGTGAAACGCTGTGTTCAGGCCGGTCATAATGTTCAGCAGCTTCGTGGAAGCGTCTGAACCGGGAGCCAGCCGCACCGCCTCGCTGACCTTGGTGGCCAGCAGTGCGATGAACACATACGGAATATTGGGAAGGATGAGCTTTTTGACGTTGACTTGCTTCATCGTTCCAGCTCCTTCCGCTTTGTCCTGTCCAGCACAGCCGCCTGAATGAGCGACTTGAAGTGTTGCAGCTTTTCCAGCACCGAGGGGCGTTCTGCTTTCCTGACCTGCTTGGCGGTATATTCCTTGAACGCGGCGGTCATGGCGTCGGCGTCCGGCGCTTTGAAGAACACCATGTACCGCTTTTCGCCCTTGACCTTGAATGGAGCGAAGTCAATGCCATACTTCCGGGCAATCCGGTTGAATGAGCCGATATTCTGATCGGTGACTTCAATGCTCTGCAATCCCTTATCCTTGGCGGCAAGCTGCTTGACGGTCATTTTCCCGTGGGGATTGGCCTTGCTGTACTGATGCTTCTGGCGGTCGTTTTTCAACTGCTCCAGCAGCTTGGCAACGGCCTTGCGAAATTCCTGTTCACCCAGCTTTCCGCAGGAGATCATCAGGGATACGATTCTCTGTTCAACTTCTTCCTGCATGACTTATCACGCTCCTTTCCTCCGATTTGCAGGGAGAATGCCGTGACACTAAGGCGGTACCACCAGCCGGTGCAGAAGATGCTCATTCATTTCTGCGCCCCTGCCCCTTGACGGTCAGGATGCCGTCCAGCGTGGTGGCGGTGATCCGCAGGCGCTCGGCCACGGCGATGTCATTTTTCACGCTTTCATCTACGGTGCTGCCGCAAACCACCAGCACACGAGCGCGGCGCAGATACTCCCGCGCCATGTCGATGCAGTCCTTGTGCTCCTGCGGAATCTCATCGCGTAGGAACAGCGGCAGAAACAGCGTGGGGCAGATGGGCGAAAAGCCCGCGTCATAGACCGCCCTGCAATACTTGGCGGCATTTTCGGTGTTCTCAAACTCGTTCTCGCTCCACGGAGCGGTGATGTAGGCAAGGGGGCGTTTCATCAGTATCAAATCCTTTCTCCCAAAATCGGGCATGAAAAATGACGGCCTTTAGGGGCCGCCGTGAAAATCGTGATTGACCAGCATGGCATAGTGGTTGTCGATGGTGGAAACGGAATTGAACAGCGCCGCCATGAGATAGGCTTTCGTATTCCAAACGCGGGTGGTGTTCTCGCGGATACCGTCCATGACCTTTTCGATGTGCATGGAGGTGATCTTTTCAAAGCGCTGTTGGACGAAGCCGGTGGGATACTCCGCATCCCGCCCGATCTTGACTGTGGGGCTGCGGTTCATAGCGACCTCCAGTATAATCTCCACCAGCTCATCAAGCTGCATCCGGTCATACTGCTGACAGAGAATGTCGTATTCGATTTGCTCTCTGATCTCCGCTTTTTTCTCAAATCCGTCCGTCATTCCGTCTGCCGCAGGCAGAAAGAATGAATGAGTGCTTGATAGATCAGTATTTGATTTTTGAGTATTAGATTTCTTAGTATTTAATTGCGCGGGATTATCCGTATCCGGTGCCTCCGTATCCGGGTTATCCAGATACGGGTTTTCCGTATCTGGTAAAGTCGTATCCGGTGGAGAGGGCTTTCGGGGCTTCTCGAAGCTGGTGTACTCCGTGTCGGAAATGCGCCCGTCCTTGCCGCGAAGCTGACGGCGGATGATGTAGCCCGCCAGCTCCAGCTCCTTGAGCGTTTTCCCGATGGCGTCCACGCCCTCCTTGCAGATCGCAGCCAGCCCCGCGTGGTGTAGTTCCACTCGTCGGGAAGGGAGAGCATCATGGAGAGCAGCCCCTTGGCTTTCAGGGAAAGATTGCTGTCTTTCAGGTGATGGTTGCACATCACCGTGTAATCCCGCGTCCGTTCAACGCGAAATACAGCCATATTGCTTCAATCCTTTCCGCAGGGCAGTCAACCTGTTTGGCCGTCCTCCTCGGCAAACCGCGTATCCAGCCGCTTTACGCTCCAGTTCTGCTTGAACTGTCCCAGCGGGCCGGTGCCGAACTGCGCCAGCGCACGGCGATCCAGCTCCAGCAGCTTTTCCCACAGCTCCGGGTGATGCTTTCGCAGCTTCCGCAGCTCGTCGATACGCTGGAACGGACAGCACCAGCAGGACGCGCGGTGGTAAATCTCATACAGCCCGCCGAAGTCAAAGCCACGGTCGTAACAGGCTTGGAGCGCCTGCGCCTCCGTGATGCCCCATTCCACGAGGGGATACCGCTCATCCTTGCAGCGCCACGCTTCATCGGCGGCGATACCGACATAGTGGATCGCGCCCAGCTCGCCTTTGAGCCGGTTGACCTCCTTGGTGATGAGGTGCGTTTTGAGCTGCCCGGTACACCAGCGGACGCGGATTCCCGGCCAGCCGTTGCCGTAGGGCGGGATGCCCAGTCTTGCGCGGTTTTCCAGACTGCGGGGTTTCTGCTTGGGTTCATCGAACATCAGGTATTCAAAGCCCTTGGGATGCCGCAGCGTGGTGATATGGATGCCGCGCTCCCGGAAAAGATGCTCGTCCAGCTTGGCAAGGTGTTCGTACATTTCCGGGAACTCCATGCCGGTGTCCGCTGACAGCACCATATTGATGGGCATATCCTGTTCGATCATCAAAAGCAGCATGGCGGTACTGTCCTTACCCCCGGACAGGCTGACGGCGTGAAACTGCTTGCCGTTTGTGTTCTGAATGGTTTCCCGCATGGGGAAGCCGCTCCGTTTTCACTCCTTTCCCACATCACAGCTCATAGATGGGCTGCTCGTGTTCGTAGTAGGGATCGCACAGGGCGGCAAGCTCGGCCACCAAGTCCTCCAAATCCAGAGAAATCTCGCTGTCTGCCCAATCGCTGCCCTTGTAGACGCGATACTCGGTGACGTATTCGCCTTCTCCGGCGTTCACGCTGAATTTGGCAACGACGGCAAAGCCCATATCCTCCAGCAGCCACAGCTCCATCGACCGGGCAGCAAACACCGCGCCGATATAGCTGTCACCTACGTCCTCATAGAGAAGCGTCGCTCGCTGCTTGAACAGCTCCGAGCTGCGATAGTCCAAGCTCAGCGCATTTTTGCCGTCTGCGCGGTAGGCATAGACCGTTTCGGCCTTGTTCCAAACGGCTTGCAGCAGGGCGCGATAGTCAATGTTTTCCAGAAACTCGTCGATCTCCGTTTCCGTGTAGCCGACCTCCGTACCCTTGCGGAACAGCGTGGTCAGCGCTTTTTCCAGCTCAGTTACTCTGCTCATGGTAATTCCTCCAATCATTTTAGTGACGCCGCTTTTTCCGGTCAGGGAGGATATGCCCCTCAATGACGGCGGCGTGTTTGCGGATTTTGATTTCTCCGCGCCTCTCAGATGCCTGCGCCTTGGCATATCCCACGTCGGAGAGGAACAGCCGCAGCCGTTCGCCCTTTTCACCCACAGGGGATTTCCACGACAGGACATCGAAAATAATCATGTGGCGGGTTTCGTCCATAAAGCGCTCCAGCGCAAGGATGCTGTGACCGCCGACAAAATCATCAGCGTTCATATTCGGCACCTCGCGCTCTGATCTGAAAGGCGGCAAGCCCATAGCGGGCGATCAAAGTGGCGTTGACGATCAGGCGCAGCGCCTCCGGGTCAATCACCTCCGGTTCTGCTAAGTCCGCCATCGTGACCGCCTCCGTCTTGTCGCAGAGGTCGCGCGCCGCCATGAACAGCGCGTAGTTGTGCGGCGAGGTGCTTTTCAGCACCGCATAGCCGAACTCGATCCCGTCCTTGCAGAAGCAATTTGCCGTGCGGCGGTAAATATCGTCGTTGGAGGTCAGCAGGTACATGGCCGCATAGTAGGCGTTGGTGTCTCTGCGGCGGCGATAGCCCTGCACGGCGCACTGATACTGCATCCTGCGCTCATGCTGCTCGTTGCTCCAAAGGCTTCCGGGATAGTGCTTGATCAGCAGGTTCAGGCGCGAGGACAGGCGGCGGTCGCGGGGGAATGTTTCCATGACGGCCTCGCGGTAGCCGACCACACCGGCCTCGATGCGCTCGGCCAGCCACGGGCAGCGCAGGGCGGTACAGCCCAGCTTTTTCACATACTCGGTACAGAGCTGGCAGCTCACATCTTTGGGGGTATATTTGAATGTGTTGATATACATGGCGTCCTCCTTTTGACATGAAAATAGCGGACAAACAAACTGCTTGTCCGCTCAACGGCTCTGGTCGCGCTGGCGCTTTTTCTGCCATGCGTCCAGTAATTTGAAAATGGTGTTCTCAATCTGGAACGGGGTATAGGAACGCGGGAAGTATTTGCGGAGCTTTTCACCGGAGAGGGTAATGTCGTTTTTCTCCGGTTTCTTCTGCTCCGTCATAATGGAGAGCATGGTGTCCTCATTCAGCTCACCGCTTTGACTGAGCTTTTTCATCCGCTGCGCCTGCGAGAGTGAGGGGGTGGCCTGTTCGCTGTCGATGGTTTCCAGAAGCAAGCCCTGCTCCTTGGGTGTCAGCGCCGCGATCTGATACGCCGGACTGAGGGCGATTTTCTTTTCGTCCACCATCTGCTGAAGCTCCGGGACTAACTGCGTCAGGGCGATGTAGTTGCGGATGGTATCTCCGCTCACACCGGCATCCTGACCAACTTCATCATCACTGCGGAACTTCGCCGAATTTTTCGGCGAAGTCAGATCCGTCCGCGCGCCCTGCCGCTTGATGGCCTCCATCTTCATCTTGTAGGCTTTGGCGCGTTCGGAGGGGAGAATGTTCTCACGCTGAAGGTTGCTGTCCACCATGATGATGGTGGCAGCGTCCCGGTCAATGTCACGGACAATGACGGGCATGGTGGCCAGCCCAGCTAACTCGCAGGCGTGTTTGCGGCGGTGGCCTGCAATCAGCTCATAACCGCCGTCCTCCCGTGGCCGTGCCAGCGCGGGGACGAGGACGCCGTACTCCTTGACGCTTTCGGCGGTTTCCTGCATGGACGCATCCTCCCGCACCTGAAAGGGGTGATCCGGGAACGGGTGCAGCTCAGAGAGCGAAATCTGAACAACTACTTCCTGCTGCGGTTTCGGCTTTTTGGATGGCGCGGGCTTTTTGCCCGGTTCCTTCTGCACGTTTTTTTCAGGCATTGTGTTCCTCCTGTCGGCATCTGATTTTGGGTACAAAAAAAGGACATTTCTTCTTTTCAGAGGAAATGTCCTGATTTTTTGGACGGGCTGACAGCCCGCCCAAACGGTATTTTTTTGTCGTTACTATAACACCCCCTACGAAATAACTACTTCGCGGCTCGATTTTTCGGTTTGGAAAAGGATGAAAAACCTTGCCAGATAACCGAAAACCCTTGATATACGGGGCTTTTCCGGTTTGTCGTAATTATACCGTAAGGGCATACGTTCGCGACGCTGGCGCTGGAAAACGGCATGGATGTGAAAACGCTCTCCGCCATGCTGGGTCATGTGTCGGCGGCCACCACGCTGGACATCTATACTCACATTACCGACGATATGCGGCTTACAGCCGCCGCCAACATCGACCGCGGCATCGGCAAGGCAGCGCCGCAGGATGACGCTTCAGAGCCGGGGCAGGAAACTGCCCCAGCCCAGGCGGAAAAGCCGAGTATGACCGACTTCAAGCCCTACGTGGGCCGCAAGCGCAGATCTGGCACCGGCTGCGTCTCCAAGATCAACGACCATCTCTTCGAGGGACGCTATTCCCCCAAATGGCCCGACGGCAAGAAACACGCCCGCAATGTCTACGCCCACACCCGCGAGGAGTGCGAGGAGAAGCTGAAGATGCTGATCGTGGAGATGAAGACCGAGATTGCGGAAGCACAACGGCGGAAGGATTTGGGAGAAGGAAATGGACAACCGCCGGAGGGGAAGGAAGACAAACGGGCGAGGAAAGTAGAGAAGTAACGGTGTTATAGTTTGGCTGAGCGTAGGCGCGTTCCAAAAAAAGTGGATGACCTTGCGTGATTATCAAAACAATATTAGCTTCAATTACAAAAAATAAAAACTTGACTTTATACATTATCCTGTTATGATAAAAGTGAAAGAGAAATCTTTCTGGGGTTTGCATTGAGCAAACGAAAGCCGCCCATTGGGCGGCTTTTTTCATGTTATAGGGAAACTCTTTAACCCCTTTCCCATATGATCTGGGTAATGGCTAAGTTTAGGAAGAATGACTTGAAAAGCAAGATCCATAGTCCCATAAACAAAGAACTTCTGGATAGGATAAGCGCACAAATCAGCAAGTTCGAGCTCCCAATAGGACATTCTATCGTCAGCCGCTTTACACCACTTGGGATTAAAGTATACCCCTTTTATTCGAGAAAAATGGGAGGCAGGGTGAAATCGAGTTCCATTATCAATTAGTCCCTTGATGAAGTCAAGTACCGCCCGATCTTCTTTTGCACCTCTCGACTCCAAGATGATTACACAATTTTGGTTTACAGGTAAATCACGCAAAATTCTTTCAAGAACAAAGGTCATACACAAATCATAAGGTTCGATTGGATGTATGTATTGATTTACATGTCGTTCCTTATCAATATGTGATGCGTATATACACATTGGAATTGCGGCCATAAGTTGACTCAAATCAGCCACAAAAGATTTATAATCAATAATATCCGGATTGAACGCATCTTTACGACCACGAATTTCGCGTGAATGGAAGCAGACTCGTTTTTGAATTCCCTTATAAGAGTATAAACCGTCGGTCCAGTACTTATTTTTAAGTGCCATGACCATATCTCGTGCTTCTGCGAAATCTGCCATAGAAATGACACAAGCCGTAACAGTAAAGTGCTTTTCGCTATCTGCAGGAGGAGTTCCGGCATGTTTCGCCTTTACCACCTGCTTGAGATTTGCACTGCCACTTAGGTCAATTTACAAGGAACTACACGCAGACCGTGAAGCGGGCTGCTGACAACAAACGGCGGTATGCTCCCGGAGAGGGCAGCATACCGCCTGTTTTGTTGTCAGGGGTTTCCAAAGGGGCTTGCCCCTTGGCACACGACTTTGCTTGCAAAGTGTAGTGTGTTATACGCTCTGTCGGCGTTGCCGTGAAAATACCGTTGCCGCCGGGGAGGGCAAGGGCATTTGAAGCGGCAGGAAAGCAGGGCTGTGATTGCGTGGCGTGGAGCCGCAAGCGCAGGACTGGTTTCATCAGCAGACAGGGCGTATATGAATGCCCCCGTCCCTCGTCCTACGCCGAACTATGGGACAAAGTGTCCCAGACGGATAGCCACACTTACGAAAAAGCAGACGGATTTTTCTCTCAAAATTGAAATGGGCGGGAAGCCATTTTAGGGCTTTCCCGCCTTGATTACCCATTAGCAAAGACGGGCGGGGCTGTCAACGGCGGCGCATGAAATGCGCCGTTCATCTTGACCGTTGACTGGCTCGACTGGCTTTGCTATCTTCCCAACAAGTTATTGTTTGTTGTTTTCCCAATTATCTAAACGGGCTTGCATAGTTTCTCGCCATTCTTTACTTGGACAAGCAGTAATCAATTTTCGATACTCTTCACTTGATGGTGCTTCTATCAAATAAGACTCTACCAATTTTAGCAAATCCCACTCTACTCCATACATTCCACCTTCGGGGAAAATGTCAATCAATACGCCTACTTCTTCTCTTGTCAATGGCGTTTTTACATTGGAGAGCAATTCGTCATACATGTTGATGGTTTCTTCTGTAGGGTCATCTTTCACTGCGTCTGGCATTTGACCGAGACGTTTCAATTTTATAATTGCCTCCTGCACCTTTACTCCCTCCAATTTCTCGTTCTCTATTTTCTCCCCCGCTGCGGGTTTGGATTTTTCAGCAAGTCCGACTTCTGTGCAATCTTTTTCAGCCACTTCTTTTCTTCCTCGGACAGCTTTTTCAAATTCAGCTTGAGCCGCTTACAGATAAACGCCAAAGCCGCTTGCTCCGGGTCGCTGTCTGGACTGGCAGTTTCCTCGGCGGTCTGCAAGAAATCTTCCAGCGGATTGTCCTCCGGAACGCTGAAAAAATCGTCCTTATGGGCTTCCCGCAGGTCAAGGGCTATCTTGTTTATGTCTTGCTGTATCACATAGCGGCAAAAGCTGTCATCGTCAATATGGGCGGCGACAAGCTGCCTTAACTGCGGGTCGGACAAGCCGGGATTGTGCTGCTTCATAATGGTTGCGCTCATAATATCCACAATGGCATTTGCGCTCTGTACCTGCTTGACTGCCGTTCCGTTCACATAGATTTCAAGGTCAGCCATCAGCCGGGGGAAATCCGGGTGTACCGCCAGCTCACACAAGAGGGAAGTATCCACCCGCCCACTTTTCAATAGTTCAATCATATCATCACTCAAGCGCAGGTCTGCAAGATCGGCGTTTGGGTGATTTTTTGTTTTAGAGCGTCCCAGCAGGTAATCAACGGTCACGTCGTAAAACTTCGCCAGCTGGATAAGGGCATGGTGGCTGATGTCTTTGAGATTGTCTCCCTCATAACTGCCTAAAGCAGATTTGGAAAGGTGAGTTTCCTCCGCAAGCTGTTCCAGCGTCAGCCCTCGTTCCACACGCAGGTCTTTCAATCGTTCTTGTATGGATAGTTCCATGCACTCCCTCCTTGTCTGCCCGATAAATGGGAATTTATATTTTTTTCTGTAAATAAATCATATCTGTTAGTTGAACCCCACCTTCAAAAATAGGGTGGTCATAGTTATCAATAAAAAAATTTTCAATGCTGTGTGAGCGGGCAAAACCAGATTTTTCATAAAAAGGAACGGTCAACGGGCTATCCCCTGTGCCAACTTGTAGTATCGAATACTTCCCTTTATATTTCGCAGCAACAAAGTCAATTAGTGCCTTGCCGTAACCTTTGCCCTGATATTCTGGCGCAGTTGCAATACTTTTGATTTCAAGAATGCCTTTGCCCTCGTCGGTTACTACACACTCGCATTTAACCCCATTATCGACTAATACATACATCGTTCCTCTATCAATATATCGGTCTATCATGCTCTCTTGTTCATCGGCTAACAGTAATAAGGGGAGAATTGTTTTTTATTCTCTTTGATTTCTATAATTTCCATATCGGTATGTACTCCAAAATTATCGTTTATTGTTCTGCTTTTTCATTCTACCACAATTCCGAGAGCGTGGAAATAGCGAGTTTTCCGAGGTGATTTCCTATGTTTATCCCGGAAATGCTTTGTAGTCTTGAAGTTGACCACATCGCCGCAATACTCCTGCCGTGTGAGGATATTGGTCAAGGTGGCTTTGTTCCACTTGCAGCGGTTATCCTCGTTGAGCGTCTTATTTTTACAAGTTCCCCGCCCCCGGTCTTTCATATAGAAAGTGGGGGTAGGGATTTGCTCGTTTTTCAGATGCACGGCGATTTGGTTGCGGTTCTTCCCGCCGATAAACAGACGGAAAATCAAACGGACAACCGCGGCGGCTTCCTCGTCGATTATCCAAAAATCCTTGTTGTCCGGGTCTTTGACATAGCCGTAAGGGGCTTCGGTGACAATCGGCTTTCCACTCATGCCTTTGGTCTTAATGCCCGTTTTCACTTTCTTGCTGATGTCCTTTGCATACCACTCCGACATGATATTGATAAAGGGCGCAAACTCCAGCGTGTCGGGCTTCTCGCTGTCTATGCCGTTATTGACCGCGATAAAGCGCACATTGTTCCGTCGGAATATCTCCATCGCGTTGCCGACTTGGAGATAGTCGCGCCCCCAGCGGGTAAGGTCTTTCATAATGCAGACACCGATTTTCCCGTTTTCCACATCGTCCATCATGCGGGAGTAGGCAGAACGGTCAAAAAACCTGCCGCTTTCGTCATCGTCGATGTAGTGCCGGATATTGGTTAGGTGCTGCCCTTTGGCATAGTTCTCTAAAAATATTTTTTGGTTCTGTATGCTGTTGCTCTCGCCGCCGTCCCTGTCCTCGTCGCCTACGGAAAGGCGGGAGTAAAGGGCTGTAATTTTGCTATAATCAGTCATGTGCATAACCTCCTGTGCGTCCATGTATGTGTCATTTACACTTAAAATTATGCACTCCAGCAGGCCGAACCGTATTCAATGCCGTGCCTGTACTTCTTGGCGTTCTTGCTTTTCAGGTACACAGCCAGCCGCAGGCCGCCGCAGCAGCACAGGCCCACCAGCAGGTCCAGCGGGTGCAGGCTGGGCCACCAGCTGGTCAGCGCCACCGACAGCGTGGAGAAGAACGAGAGCATTTTTGCCGAAGCGTCCGCACCCACGGCCATCCGCCACGCTTCACCGAAGTTGGTGGAGAAAAGCCCCATCAGGATATACGGCAGGTTCAGCAAAATGAGCTTTTTGATGTTCAGCTGCTTTTTCATCGTTCCAGCTCCTTCCGCTTGTTCCGGTCCACGACGGCGTGTTTCACCAGCTCTTTGAACTGGCTCAACTTTGCCAACACAGACGGACGCTCGGATTTCTCCGCCTTCCTGACCTTTTTCCCGGTGTACTCGGTAAAAGCAGCGGTCAGGGCATCCGCGTCCCGACCCTTGAAAAAGATCAGGTACTTGGGTGGGGAGCTGCTGCGGTCCTTCTTCACCGCATAGTCCACGCCGTATTTCCGGGCGATCTTCTCAAACTCCTTGATGGAGGGGTCGGTGATCTCAATGTTGGAAACCCCTTGGTTTTGACCAATCAGCTGTTTCACCGTCTGCTTGCCCTGGGGCTTCACAGGCGCATCACGGCTTCTCTGCTTTTGCAGCTTCTTTTCCTTGCGGTGGGCAAGGTACTTGGTGATGGCGGCTTTCAACAGCCGCCCGGTAAACTTTGTTCCGCTGACTACCAGCGTCAAAGTCCTGTTTTCCACTTCCTCCTGCATAGGTCATCGCCTCCTTTCCACGGATTTTGCAGGGGTGGCGCTTGATACTAAGGCGGGACCACCAGCCGCCGCAGCAGGTATTTCAGCATGGCAGGCTCCTTTCAGCGCAGCTGGTCGGAGCGGTCATAGTACAGATGGCCCTGGCGCACTTTGGCATGGCTGAGAATCTTGATGTGGCCCTTTTCCTGGTTCTCCAGGCTTTTCTGGTATCCGGCCTCCGTCAGAAACAGGCGGGTTCGTTCACCTTTCCAGCCCACCGGGGAATCGTCGGTCAGCACATCGAAGATAATCATGTGCCGGGTGTCCTCGGCAAACCGCTCCAAATCCATGTACTCATGGCCGTGGTAGTTCTGCGCCCCGGCCTTGAGGCGCATTTCCTCCATCAGCTGGCCCACGGTCTTACGCTCAGGCATGGCGTGCGCCTCCTTTCCCGCGTCCCTGGCCCTTCACGGCCAGGATACCGTCCAGGGTGGTGGCGGTGATCCGCAGGCGCTCGGCGGTGGCAATGTCATTCTTCACGGTCTCGTCGATGCCGTGGCCGCAGACCACCAGCACATGGGACCGGCGCAGGTAGTCCCGCGCCATATCCAGCCCGTCCTTGTGTTCCTGGGGAATCTCGTCTTTGAGGAAGGTAGGCAGGAACAGCACCGGGCAGATGGGCGAATACCCGGCATCGTACACCTGACGGCAGTAGGCCGCAGCGTTCTCGGCGTTCTCATACTGGCTGTTGCTCCAGGGAGCCGTAATGTAGGCAAGAGGTCGTTTCATGGCAAAATCCTTTCTCCCGGTGTTTTCGGGCAGCAGAAAAGCGGCTGTTTACCAGCCGCCTGCGTACATATCGTGGTTAACTTGTGCGGTGTAGTGGTTGCTGATCGTGGTCGGCGCATTAAACAGCACCGCAAGCAGATACTGCTTCATGTTGCGGATTTCGGTGGTATTGTTCCGCAGGCATTCCATGACAAACTCGATGTGGGAGCAATCCAGCTTCAAAAAACGGGAGCGGACCACCTCATGGGGGAAGTCGCTGCCAGCGATCCGGGTGGTTTTCCGCTTGGCGCAGACGGTCTCCACCATCAGCTCCACAATCTCGTCCAGGTCCTCCCGATAGGTGGTAAACTCCCGGCACAGGTGGTCATACTCGATGTTCTCCAGAATCAAATCCCGATAACTTTCCATCTCTGAGACAGACATCGCATCCCTTCCTTTCCGTTCCGGCAGCTGTGCTGCCGCTGGCTCCCGGAAGGGAATAGAATCGGTACTTGATCCATAAGTAATTGTTTTTTCTGTATTTGATTTCTCTATATTTAATTCTGCGGGCTTTTCCGTATCCGGTTTTACCATATCCGGGTTTTCCGTATCTGGTGAAGCCGTATCCGGCTGGGGCGTATCCGGGTTCTTCGGCTGTGGTTGCTCGTAGATAACATACTCGGTATCGCTGATCCGACCCTGCCGGTCTCGCAGCTGATGGCGGACAATGTACCCGGCAGTTTCCAGCTCCCGCAGCGCGCCGCCGATAGCGTCCACACCCTCTTTGCAGATGGCGGCAAGCCCTCTGGTGGTATAGTTCCAGTCCTCCGGTAAGGACAGCATCATGGAAAGCAGCCCCTTGGCTTTCAGGGACAGTTTCCCGTTGCGTAAATGGTGATTGCTCATCACGGTATAATCTCTGGTTCGTTCAATGCGAAATACGGCCATTGACCTCACTCCTTCCAAATTTCTCAGGGTATGAAAAAAGCCACAATCCTGTAAAAAGAATTGTGGCAGTCAGCTGTTTTGTTCACTTTTTCTGCGCCGGTAGGGGCGCTTGGGAATGGGCGGTCTGTCCAACAGGTCATTTCCCTGAGAGAATGGCAGAGTTTGCAGAACACGGTCAATCTCTATAAATTCCATACCATGCTGGGAATGGCAATCCTCCCGGATTGCTTCCCGGATTTCCTTTACAGTACACATTTCAATCCTTTCCTTTCGCAGTAATGATTTGTTTATGAGTGGCGGCGGTGTTTTCCCGGTTTGAAATCGAGGATATGTCCCTCAATCACACGAGCGTAACGCTTGATCTTGATCTCCCGACGCTGCTGGCTTTGCAGGGCGGCCTGATACCCGTCCTCAGTCAAAAACAGCCGCATTTCCTCTCCGGGGCTACCGTAAGCTGTGCTGGGACGCAGGACGGAAAACTCAATCATCCAGCGGGTGTTATCCCAAAACCTCTCTACGGCGAGAATGTTGTGTCCTTTCAGCTCACGGGCTGAAATATCCCTCATAGGCGGCTCCTTTCATCGTTCCTGGTCTCTCTGACGCTTTTTCTGCCATGCCTCCAGCAACTTGATGATGGTTTCCTGCATCCGCTGGGGCGTATAGCTTTTAGGGAAATACTTCCGCAAGGTGTCAGAGGTAAATGTCACTCGGTCCAGATCGCTTTTCTTTTCCTCACCCATGATGACACGCATCATATCGAGGGTCAGATGCCCCTCCTGACTGTATTTCTTGAGCCGCTGGGCTTGAGAAAGAGAAGGGGTAGCCTGTTCGCTGTCCATTGCATCCAGCAAATCTCTCTGTTCCTCTTTTTTGAGGAAGGACAGCTCATAAGCAGGATTTAAGGCAATTTTCTTTTCATCCACCATGTCCAGCAGTTCGGGAATCAGCTCGGTCAGACGGATAAATCTTTTAATCTGTGATTTGCTATCTGGACTGTTCTCCGCGATTTTTTCTGCCGCAGTCAACTTCGGCCCAACTTGGGCCGAGGTTAAATCCGTCCTGGCTCCTTGGTGCTTAATGGCATCCAGTTTCATCTTATAGGCAAAGGCCCTTTCACTGGGAAGCAGGCTTTCTCGTTGCAGATTGCTGTCAACCATAATGATCGTGGCGGCATCATCATCCAAATCCCGAACAATGACCGGCATGGTCTCCTTGTCTGCCAGCTCACTGGCTCTGTGCCGCCTGTGTCCGGCTACCAGCTCATAACCGCCCTCCGGGTCCGGTCGAGCAATCGCCGGAACCAGAACGCCATACTGCTTGATACTGTCAGCGGTCTCCATCATGGCTTCGTCATCCTTGACTTTGAATGGGTGGTTCTTAAAGGGATGCAGTTCAGACAGCGGAATCTCCTGAATCTTTTCCAGCTTTGCATCCTGACGGACTTCTTCGGTGGAGAACAGATCATCTACCGAGGCCAGCTCTATTTTTTTCGCGCTGCTTTTCAAGTTTCAACACCTCCTTCATCAGATTTCGATACCCCTCTGCCACCTTGCCACCGGGATCATGGGCAAAAATACTTTTTCCCTCAGCGCTAATTTCCTTAGCCCGGACAGAGTGGGGAATCTCTGTGCCGAATACTTTGATCTTGCTGCCATAGGTCTCACGCAGGAGCGCGGAGATCTCTTTGGCAAAGTTGGTTCGGCTATCCACCATCGTCAGCAGGATACCGTCTATCTGGAGCTTGGGGTTGATCTGCCGCTTTACCTTGTTTACCGTGGAGAGCAGCTGTTCCAGCCCTTTGGCGGGCAGATACTCCGCCTGAACGGGAATGATGATCCTGTTCGCAGCGGCCAGCGCATTGACTGTGAGCATACCCAGGGAGGGCTGGCAGTCGATGAGGATATGGGAGTATTGCCCCTTCAGCGTGTCCAGATATTGCCGCAAGATAGTCTCGCGACTCATGGCGTTTACCAGGGATACCTCCATACCGGATAACTGGATGTCCGCAGGCATCAGGTCTACGCCCTCTGGGTGGTGCAGGATACCCTCGCCGGGACGAAGCGGCTCATCCATCAGGATACGCCCCATAGCGTCCGACAGCGTAAAGGGCAGCTTGTCCGGCTGGGGATGGCCCAGGCTGATTGTCAGGCTCCCTTGCGGGTCCCCATCGATCAGCAGGACTTTCTTTCCGGCCTGCGCCAGCCCGATTCCCAAGTTGGCACAGGTCGTTGTCTTGCCAACGCCGCCTTTCTGGTTGGCAATGGCAATGATTTGCGTGTTCATTAACTTCACCTCATTTCTAATTGTTGCTGTTGCTTCTGGAAATAGAAAAAGCCGCCACTCCAAAATAAAAAGTGAAGTGACGGCTCTTTCTATCGCCGGAATACGAGTTCCTGAAATGAAAAAAGCACCCAGTCATTTATGTGATCTGTGTGCTACATCAAATTCATATTCAATTATTCAAATTAGCTCAAACTATGCCAAACTGCCACAGCCAAAAAAACGAGGGGAAGGAGGGCTGAAAAGCGCCCCCAAAACACCCCCCCAAATCGGCTCCCGGTTAACCACTTTGGGAACCACTTGACCCTCTTTTTACCCCCTTTTTGGCCGGTTAACCACTTGCGGACCACTAAAAATTGGGTGAAAACGGCTCTCGTTTTGCCAAATTTGGTCAAACCATATCAGCCCGTTTAGGTATAAGAAAAGCCCGGAAAACCTTGATTTTCCGGGCTTTTTGAACCATTTTGATATAGTCTGAGCAGTCGATTATCGCTTGCTGAACTGCGGTGCGCGACGAGCGGCCTTCAGACCGTATTTCTTGCGCTCCTTCATACGAGGATCGCGGGTCAGGAAGCCGGCCTTCTTCAGAATGGGACGGAACTCGGGGTTCACCAGCAGCAGGGCGCGGCTGATGCCATGGCGCAGAGCGCCGGCCTGGCCGGAAACGCCGCCGCCCTCCACGGTAGCAACGATGTCCACCTTGCCCAGGGTATCGGTGGCGTTCAGGGGCTGACGGACCACCATCTTCAGGGTCTCCAGACCGAAGTAATCGTCGATGTCGCGGCCGTTGATGGTGATGGAGCCGGTGCCGTTGGGGAACAGGTGCACACGGGCCACGGAGGACTTACGACGGCCGGTGCCGTACAGATAGGGATTCTTGGACTGATACATGTTTCTTTTCCTCCTTACTTGACCAGCTCGGGCTTCTGAGCCTCGTGGATGTGCTGCTCACCGGCATAGATGTGCAGGCGCTTCAGGGAATCCTTGGTAACGGTGTTGCGGGGCATCATACCGCGGACGGCCACGCGCATGGCCAACTCAGGCTTGTCCTGCATCAGCAGGCGATACTTGGTCTCCTTCAGGCCGCCGATCCAGCCGGAGTGGGTGCGGTAATACTTCTGCTCCATCTTGTTGCCGGACAGAGTGGCCTTGCCGGCGTTGATGACGATGACGTTATCGCCGCAGTCGGCATGGGGGGTGTAGGTGGGCTTGCCCTTGCCGCGCAGCAGGTCGGCCACGATGACGGCGGTCTTGCCCAGGGGCTTGCCGGCGGCATCAACGACGTACCACTTGCGCTCAATGGTGGCCTTGTTTGCCATATAAGTGGACATGGTGTTTTTCCTCCAATTTATAGAATGTATTGCTTTACTTTTTCAGGCTCCCTTGCTATGATGAGGGAGAGAAACGCGCCGAACGCGCAAGGATATTTATAGCATATCCCGGGGAGATTGTCAACAGCATTTTAATTTACGATAAAAACATCTGGCATTTTCTCTTGTTTTCTCTGAATAGCTCTTATTTTCTCAAATGGCAATTTTATTTTCCGACCCTGGGAGGGATGTCACATGCAGAAGCTTTTGGGACAGGTGCGCCGGTGCGTGGAGGATTACCGCATGATCGACGCCGGAGACGTGGTGGCCGTGGGCGTATCCGGCGGCAAGGACAGCCTGGTGACGCTGACCGCGCTGGCCCGGCTGCGGGCCTTTTATCCCATTCCCTTCACCGTTCACGCCATCACCCTGGAGACCGGCACCCCGGGTATGTGCTTCGACGCCGTGGCGGACCTGTGCCGGCAGCTGGACGTGCCCTATACCCGCATCCAGGTGCCGGTATACGACATTGTGTTCAATGAGCGGAAGGAGAAGAACCCCTGCTCCCTGTGCGCCAAGCTGCGGCGGGGCAGCCTGAACACGGCCCTTACGGACCTGGGCATCCGGAAGATCGCCCTGGGCCACCACTATGACGACGCCATCGAGACCCTGCTGATGAACCTGCTGTTCGAGGGGCGCATCGGCTGCTTCCAGCCGGTGACTTACCTGGACCGCACCGGCATCACCCAGATCCGCCCCCTGCTGTACTGCCGGGAGGAGGAGATCCGCCGGGTGGCCCGGCAGCTGGAACTGCCGGTGGTGGAGAACCCCTGTCCCGCCAACGGACACAGCCGCCGCCAGGAGGTGAAGGAGCTCATCGCCGGGCTGGAGGGCCGGTATCCGGATATCAAGCAGAAGCTGTTCGGCAGCCTCCAGCGCTACCCCCTGTACGGCTGGAATCTTCACGAGGAGGAGCGGTAACATGAAAACCAGACTGGGCGGCCGCACCTGGGCGGCCCTGCTGACCTTCGGCCTGTTCGGACAGATCGCCTGGGTCATCGAGAATATGTATTTCAACGTGTTCCTGTACAACACCATCTCCGGGGACACGTCCATGATCGCCGCCATGGTGGCCTGGAGCGCCGTCACCGCCACCGTCACCACCCTGGTGATGGGGGCCCTCAGCGACCGGCTGGGGCGGCGGAAGGCCCTGATCGTCATCGGCTATCTGCTGTGGGGCGTCAGCATCGGGGCCTTCGCCTTCATCAAAAGAAGCCCCCTGGCCGGGGGCGGCCCACGGAGCCGCGGTGCTGGTGGTGGTGATGGACTGCGTTATGACCTTCTTCGGCTCCACCGCCAACGACGCCGCCTTCAACGCCTGGGTCACGGACGTCACCGTGCCGGAAAACCGGGGCCGGGTGGAGACGGTGCTGGCCATTATGCCGCTGGTGGCCATGCTGGTGGTGTTCGGGGCTCTGGACAGCCTGACCCAGGCCGGGAACTGGCAACTGTTTTTCCTGATCGTGGGCGGCATCACCTGCCTGGGCGGCGTGCTGGGCTGCTTTTTCATCCGGGAGCCGGACCTGCCCCGGGGCCAGGGCAGCTATTTTGCCAACATTCTGTACGGCTTCCGTCCCGCCGTTATCCGGGACAATCCGCGGCTGTACCTGTCCCTGGCGGCTCTGGGCGTATACTGCATGAGCCAGCAGGTGTATATGCCCTACCTCATTATCTATATCCAGCGGTTCCTGGGCATCACGGACTATACCCTCCTGCTGGCGGGGGTGCTGATCGTCAGCTCCGTGCTGTCGGTGCTGGCCGGGCGGCCCATCGACCGCTTCGGGAAGCTCCGCTGCCTGGTCCCGGCGGGGATCCTGGGCTTTGCGGGCCTTGTGCTCATGTACTTTGCCCGGGGCCAGTGGTTCGTCCTGGCGGCGGGCATCGTGATGCTGGGCGGCGGCATGGTGGTCTCCGCCTGCTGTAGTGGTCTGATCCGGGACTATACCCCGGCGGGAAAGGCCGGCCTGTTCCAGGGCATCCGCATCGTGTTCCAGGTGCTGCTGCCCATGGTCACGGGGCCGTATATCGGCGCGGCGGTGATCCGGGGCACCGGCATGACCTACGAGGATCTGGGCACCGTAAAGCAGGTGCCCACGGCGAAAATTTTCCTGGCGGCAGCCGCCGCCCTGGTGCTGCTGGCCATTCCGGCGGCCCTGCTAAAGCGGAAGGAGACGGTAAAATGACGGCGCTTTACACCCCCTGGGGGGAGCATCCGGACAAAACCTGCCCGCTGTCGGAGTATCCCCGGCCCCAGCTGCGGCGGGACAGCTATCTCTGCCTCAACGGCCTGTGGGACTACACCGTGGAGGACGGCGACGAGTATTCCCGCCGCCGCAGCGGAAAGATATTGGTGCCCTTCTCGCCGGAGAGCCTGCTGTCCGGCTGTGATTTCCGGCTGGAAAGCGGCGAGACCCTGTGGTATGAGCGGACCTTTACCCTGCCGGAGGGCTTCCGCCGGGACCGGGTGCTGCTGCACTTCGGCGCGGTGGATCAGTGCTGCCGGGTGCTGGTAAACGACCGCCCCGTGGGGGGCCATCAGGGGGGCTATCTGCCCTTCACCCTGGACGTCACCGGCGCTCTGGTCCCCGGGGAGAACCGCCTGACCGCGGCCGTCACCGACGACCCCGACGGCGGGGTCCACGCCTTCGGCAAGCAGCGCCGGAACCGGGGCGGCATCTGGTACACCGCCCAGAGCGGCATCTGGCAGACGGTATGGCTGGAGAGCGTGGCGGAGAACTACATTCACTCCCTGCGGCTGACCCCGGACTATGACGAAAAAGCCCTGCGCTATGCCGTCCGGGCCGATGACCCCGCCGGAGCCCGGATCACGGTGCTGTGCGGCGGCCAGGTCATTGCCCGCAGCTGGGCCGATGAAAAGGGCCTGGGGGTGTGCCCCATTCCGGCGGAGCACTTCCGCCCCTGGAGCCCGGAGGACCCGTATCTGTACGATCTGGAGGTGACGCTGCCCTCCGGCGACCGGGTGGAAAGCTACTTCGGTATGCGGAAATTCTCCGTTATGGAGCACCGGGGCCGCCGGGTGCTGGCCCTGAACGACCAACCCTGCTTCCAGTCAGGCCTGCTGGACCAGGGCTACTGGTCCGACGGGCTGTACACCCCTCCGGCGGATGAGGCCATGGTCTGGGACATTCAGACCGCCCGGGACATGGGCTTCAATATGCTGCGCAAGCACATCAAGATCGAGCCGCTGCGGTGGTACTATCACTGCGACCGCCTGGGGATCATCGTGTGGCAGGACCTGGTGTCCTGCTTTGAGCGCTGGCAGACCCTGACCATGCAGGTGCTGCCCTTTCTGGGCGTGCACCTGCATGACGCGCCGTCAGCCCGGCTGGGCCGGGCCGGAGAGCCTGGACGGCAGCAGTTCCTGCGGGACATGGCCGACACGGTGGACCTGCTGTATAACTGCGTGTGCCTGGGCCTGTGGGTGCCCTTCAACGAGGGCTGGGGCCAGTTCGACGCCCTGGCCGTCACGGACCGGCTGCGAGCCCTGGACCCCACCCGGCCCATCGACCACGCCTCCGGCTGGCACGACCAGGGCGGCGGCGACCTGAAAAGCCGCCATGTGTACTACCGCCCCGTGCGCCTGCGGGGGGACGGACGGCGGGTGCTGGCCCTGACGGAATTCGGGGGCTACAGCCTGCAATGCCCGGGACACCTGGCCTCGGACAAAAAATTCGGCTACCGCATGTATGACCATGCGGCAGCCTGGATGGACGCGGTGGAGCGCCTGTATGAAACGGAGGTCCTGCCCCTGATCGAAAGCCAGGGCCTGTCGGCGGCGGTGTATACCCAGCTGTCCGACGTGGAGGACGAGGTCAACGGCCTGGTGACCTACGACCGCCGCCTGTGCAAAATGGACCCCGCCCGGATGCGGAAAATCAACAGCAAACTGCACTTTTAGCGCAATATATTGCCGAAAACAACGGATTTCTCCCCTATGTAGCAAAAGCCTCGCAGAGTTTGCCGCCCGCAGCAGACTGCAACCCCTTTGTTCAAAAAGTGGTTCCACCACTTTTTGAACAAAACTCAAAGCACCCACTGCAAGCAGCAGCAGGCCGAAGCCCGGCAGGCCCAGCACGCCGATCAGCAGTCCGTTGAACAAGTTGAGCCCCAGCTGAAGCCCCGGGGCCAGGCGGCCCAGCAGCCACAGGGCCCCGAAGCCCAGGGCCGCGTTGCCTGCCACCCGGAAGACCAGCTTCAGGGGGCTTCTGGCCAGGCGCAGCACCCCCAGCAGCATAAACAGTCCCCCCACGCCCAGGGCGAGCTTTTCTAAGACGGACACGCGGTGCCTCCCTTCATGGCGGCTGCCGCCGCGCAGGGCTCCTGACCCAGCTGGGCCTTGATGCACCGCAGCAGATAGTCGCTGCGGGCCTTCAGGGCGTTGATCTCATAGATGCTGGCCTCCACCAGCTCCGGGGCCGTGACAAAGTTGAACTTGTCATAGGCGTTGCGCAGAGCCTGGTTGGTCTGGTGCAGCTCCTGGCGCAGCTCCTCCAGCGTGGGGGGAAACGGCCTGATTTTTCTTCTTTTCCATGGTGATCCCTCCTGGCACATGCCTGTAACCTATTTGTACGGTTATTTTGGACAGATATGACAGGCTTTAACCCGGGGGACAAGCAAAAATTTCCGGGAGGTGCGGAGAATGCACGAGGAATATATGCGCCAGGCCCTGGACCTGGCCCGGCAGGCCGCCGCCTGCGGTGAGGTGCCGGGTGGGCTGCGTCATCGTCAAGGACGGCCGGGTCATCGGCCGGGGCCGCAACCGCCGGGAGGAGCGCCAGGCCGCCTGGTCCCACGCGGAGATGGAGGCCATGGCCCAGGCCAACCGCGCCCTGGGCACCTGGCGGCTGGACGGCTGCACCCTGTATGTGACCCTGGAGCCCTGCCCCATGTGCGCCGGGGCCATTCTCAACGCCCGGGTCAGCCGGGTGTATTTCGGGGCCCGGGACCGGGAGATGGGAGCCTGCGGCGGGGTGATGAACCTGTTCATGGAGGACTTCCCCCATCCCCCCGCCCTGGTGGGCGGCGTGCTGGAGGAGGAATGCGCCCGGGTCCTGCGGGAATTTTTCCGGGGCCTCCGGGAAAAGTAAAATTTCCCTTATTTTCCCGTTGACAAAACCGGGAAAAGTGGCTATATTATGTCATATCGAGTGCAAATGCAGTGATGGGGACCAGTAGCGCTCCCTCCCGATGCCAAGAGAGCCGCCGTTTGGTGCAAGGCGGCCACGGGGGAAGCCGCGAATATCACCCCGGAGCATCCGGCTGAAACGGCATACCCGGATTAGGTGCGGACGGCGGAGGGCCGTTATCATCCCTCGCCCACGGATGGTGGGGCAGAGCGGCTGCGCCCCGGCGCGGCAACAAGAGTGGTACCGCAGAGGTTTTCCGGCCTTTGTCTCTTATGGGAGACGAGGGCCTTTTATTTTTTGCAATATAAAATGTTATGTTTATAATGGAGGTAACACATGGAGTACAAAAAGACGCTGAATATGCCCAAGTCCGGCTTTCCCATGCGGGCGGGCCTGCCCAAGCGGGAGCCGGAGATGCTGCGCTATTGGGAGCAGCTGGACCTTTACAACGAGCTGCTGAAGAAGAACGAGGGCAAGCCCCTGTTCTCCCTCCACGACGGCCCTCCCTTCTCCAACGGCGCCCTGCACATGGGTCACGCCCTGAACAAGGCCCTGAAGGACTTCATCACCCGCAGCTATGCCATGCGCGGGCTACTACACCCCCTATATCCCCGGCTGGGACAACCACGGCATGCCCATCGAGTCCGCCATCATCAAGCAGAACAAGCTCAACCACAAGGCCATGAGCGTGGCGGAGTTCCGCTCCGCCTGCCATGAGTTTGCCGACCACTATATCGACGTCCAGCGCGAGGGCTTCAAGCGCATGGGCGTGGTGGGCGACTGGGAGCACCCCTACAAGACCATGGATCCCGGCTTCGAGGCCCAGGAGGTCCGTGTGTTCGGCAAGATGTACCAAAACGGCCACATCTACAAGGGCCTCAAGCCCGTGTACTGGTGCCCCCACGACGAGACGGCCCTGGCCGAGGCGGAGATCGAGTATCAGGACGACCCCTGCACCACGGTGTATGTGAAGTTCCCCATGCACGACGACCTGGGCAAGCTCTCCCACCTGGACAAGAGCAAGCTGAGCTTCGTGATCTGGACCACCACCGTCTGGACCCTGCCCGGCAACCTGGCCATCGCCCTGCACCCCGACGAGAGCTACGCCGTGGTGAAGGCCCCCAACGGCGAGATGTATATCATGGCCGAGGCCCTGACGGAGAAGGTCATGGGCATCGGCGGCTTCGACAGCTATGAGATCGTGGAGACCCACCCCGGCTCCTTCTATGAGAATATGCTGGCCAGCCATCCCTTCCTGCCCAAGACCAGCCGCCTGGTGCTGGCGGACTATGTCACCATGGACTCCGGTACCGGCTGCGTCCACACCGCCCCCGGCTTCGGCGCCGACGACTATCAGACCTGCCTGCGCTACGGCATGGACATGGTGGTCCCCGTGGACGACCAGGGCCGCCACACGGACTACGCCGGCAAGTACGCCGGCATGAAGACCGAGGAATCCAACCCCGTGATCCTCCAGGATATGAAGGACGCCGGGTCCCTGTTTGCCAGCCAGGAGATCGTCCACAGCTATCCCCACTGCTGGCGCTGCAAGAAGCCCATCATCTTCCGGGCCACCCCCCAGTGGTTCTGCTCCGTGGAGTCCTTCAAGGACGATGCCATCGCCGCCTGCGAGGACGTGCGCTGGGTGCCCGCCTGGGGCAAGGACCGTATGCGCTCCATGATCCTGGAGCGCACCGACTGGTGCATCAGCCGCCAGCGCCGCTGGGGCCTGCCCATTCCGGTGTTCTACTGCAAGGACTGCGGCAAGCCCATCTGCACCGACGAGACCATCGACGCCATCGCGGGCCTCTTTGAAAAGAAGGGCTCCAACGCCTGGTTCGAGATGGAGGCGGAGGACATGCTGCCTGAGGGCTTCACCTGCCCCCACTGCGGCAAGGCCGCTGGCTTCGAGAAGGAGACCGACACCCTGGACGGCTGGTTCGACTCCGGCTCCACCCACTACGCCGCCATGGAGCGGGACCAGGGCTTCTGGCCTGCCACCATGTATATCGAGGGTCTGGACCAGTATCGCGGCTGGTTCCAGAGCTCCCTGCTGGTGGCCGTGGGCGCTCTGGGCCGGGGCGCGCCCTTCAAGGAGTGCCTGACTCACGGCTGGACCGTGGACGGCCAGGGCCGCGCCATGCACAAGTCCCTGGGCAACGGCATGGACCCCGCCGAGATCTTCAACAAGTACGGCGCGGACCTGCTGCGCCTGTGGGCCGGCTCCTCCGACTATCATGTGGACGTCCGCTGCTCCGACGACATCTTCAAGCAGCTGAGCCAGAATTATCTGAAGTTCCGCAACACCGCCAAGTTCTGCCTGGACAACCTGACGGGCTTCGATCCGGAGCAGCTGGTGGCCGCCGCCGATATGCAGGAGCTGGACCGCTGGGCCGTCACCCGGCTCAACAGCCTGATCCGCCGGGTGTTCGACAGCTACGACGCCTACGAGTTCCACGCCGTGTCCCACGCCATCAACGACTTCTGCGTGGTGGACCTGAGCTCCTTCTATTTCGACATCATCAAGGACCGCCTGTACTGCGACGGTGAGCACAGCGCCAGCCGCCGCAGCGCCCAGACCGCCCTGTTCCTGATCCTGGACGCCATGACCCGGATGTTCGCCCCCATCCTGGCCTTCACCTGCGAGGAGATCTGGCTGGCTATGCCCCACCGCAGTGCCGACGACAGCCGCAGCGTGCTGTTTAACTGCATGGTGCAGCCCTACGAGGACTACGCCCTGCCCCAGGACGCCATGGACCGCTGGGCAAGGATCGCCGCCGTCCGCACCGCCGTCAACGGTGCGCTGGAGCAGGCCCGGGCCGACAAGACCATCGGCAAGAGCCTGGAGGCGGAGGTGGATGTCACCGTTCCCGCCGAGGACGCTTTCCTGGCGGACATGGACGCGGATACCCTGGCGGATCTGCTGATCATGTCCCAGGTACGGGTCACTGTGGGCGACGCCCTGTCCGTCACCGTGGCCCCCGCCCAGGGCGTCAAGTGCGCCCGCTGCTGGAAGGTGCTCACCAGCGTGGGCACCGTGGCCGGGCACGACACCCTGTGCCCCCGGTGCGCCGCCGTGGTGAAGGCGCTGCCCGTGGTGGAATAATCGCCCATTTGATCTGACCAACGGGGCGGGGCCGCTGTGCCCCGCCCCGACTGAAATTTTCGGGCGGATGCGGCATCCGCCTGCGGAGGTAAAACGTGAACGACAAACAGGAAGCAAAATTCCAGGAGCTTACCGGCCGGCCGGTGGGCCATCTGGTGTGCAAAATGGCGGTCCCCACCATCATCAGCATGATGGTCACCGCCTGCTATAACATGGTGGACACCTATTTCGTGGGCCAGCTCCACAGCAACAGCGCCACCGGCGCGGTGGGCGTGGTGTTCTCCCTGATGGCGGTGATCCAGGCGGTGGGCTTCTTCTTCGGCCACGGCTCCGGCAACTATATCTCCCGCCAGCTGGGCCGCCATGAAACCGCCGACGCCGAAAAAATGGCCGCCACCGGCGTGACCCTGGCCTTTCTGGCCGGGTGCGTCATCCTGGTGCTGGGCCAGATCTTCCTGACGCCTCTGGCCCGGCTGCTGGGCTCCACGGACACCATCCTCCCCTACGCCCGCAGCTATCTGCGGATCATCCTGCTGGGGGCCCCGTATATGACGGCGTCCTTCGTGCTGAACAACCAGCTGCGCTTTCAGGGCAGCGCCGCCTACGGCATGGTGGGCATCGCCGCCGGGGCGGTGCTGAACGTGGGGCTGGACCCGCTCCTGATCTTCGGGCTGAACATGGGGGTGGCCGGAGCGGCTCTGGCCACCATTCTCAGCCAGCTGGCCTCCTTCTGCATGCTGCTTCTGGGCTGCGCCCGGGGCGGCAACCTGCGGATCCGGCTGAAAAACCTGTGCTTCCGCCGGGACCTGTTCCTGGAGATCGGCAAGGGCGGTCTGCCCTCCCTGTGCCGCCAGGGACTGGCCAGCATCGCCGCCATCTGCCTCAACCGCAGCGCCGGACTGTACGGCGACGCGGCCATTGCCGCCATGAGCGTGGTAAGCCGGGCCATGATGCTGGCCCAGTCCGCCCTGATCGGCTTCGGCCAGGGATTCCAGCCGGTGTGCGGCTTCAACTATGGCGCGGGGCTGTATCACCGGGTGAAGGAGGGCTTCCGCTTCTGCGTCAAGTGGTCCACGGTGTTCCTGACGGCGGTTTCGGTGCTGGGCCTGGTCCTGGCTCCCCAGATCATCGCCGTGTTCCGCAACGACCCGGAGGTCATCGCCTTCGGAGCCCGGGCCCTGCGGTTGCAGTGCCTGGCCTTCCCGCTGTGCGGCGTCATCGTCATCTCCAGCATGCTGACCCAGACCATCAACAAGGTTTGGCAGGCCTCGGTGCTGGCGGTAGCCCGGCAGGGGCTGTTCTTCATCCCGGCGGTGCTGGCCCTGCCCCATATCTGGGGGGAGCTGGGGGTGCAGCTGGCCCAGCCGGTGTCGGACGTGTGCGCCTTCGCCCTGACGGTGCCCCTGGTGCTGGGGGTCCTGCGGGACATGGACCGCCAGCAGCGCCTGGAAAAAATCCGATAAAAAAGACAGGCAGCGGGCCTCACAGCCTCGCTGTCTGTCTTTTTTCATACTTTACAGGGCGGCAGCGCCGATGATACCGGCATCGTTGCCCAGCCGGGCCGCGGCGATGATGGGGATGGCCCCATCCTTACCGCCGAAGCAGTTTTTCTCCACATACCGGCGCACCGGGGCCAGCAGGCGCTCCCCCTGTCGGCTGATGCCGCCGCCGATGAGGATCACCTCCGGAGCCAGGGCGTTGACGATGTTGGTCACTCCCGCCCCCAGATAGTCGCAGAAGCGGTCCACCACGGCGTTGGCGGTCTCGTCTCCCCGGTCCGCCGCGTCAAACACGGTCTTTCCGGTGATCTCCTCCGCCCCCGCCAGCAGGGACTCCGGATGCTCCGCCGCCGCCTGCCGGGCCTGACGGATCAGGGCCGTGGCGGAGGAATACGCCTCCCAGCAGCCCCGGCGGCCGCAGGTGCAGGGCTCGCCGTCCAGCACCAGCAGGGTGTGGCCCAGCTCGGCCCCGGCCCCCCGCATACCGTCATAAATTTTCCCGCCGATGATGATGCCGCCGCCTACGCCGGTGCCCAGGGTGATGAGCACCACGTTGTCGTGGCCCACCGCCGCCCCGGCCACCTGCTCGGCAAGAGCCGCGCAGTTGGCGTCGTTGCTGAGGCGGCAGGGCACATGGAACCGCTCCTCCAGCATCCGGCACACGGGAACGTGATCCCAGCCCAGGTTATAGGCCCGCTCCACCACCCCTGCGGCGGAGTTGCAGGTACCCGGCGAGCCGATGCCGATGCTGCGGCAGTCGCCGATGGACAGCCCGGCCTTGGCCAGGGCCGCCTCCACGGCGTCGCCCATATCCCCCACCACCTCCGCCGCCGGACGGCGGGCCAGGGTGGGCACGCTGACCCGGGAGACGATGGCGTGGCCGTCGTCCACCGCGCCCACGGCGATGTTGGTGCCGCCCAGATCAATTCCAATGCGAATCATATGATGTTCCTCCCATCCCAGGTGATGTGTTATACCCCGGCCATTTCCTTGGGGGCGGCCTGCTGGGCCGCCGGGACCAGGTCCTTGATGAAGCACCGGCGGCGCTTGTGCTGCTCCAGGGGGGAAGCCCTGCCACTGGGTCTGGACCTTCTGGTTCATCTCCAGCATGGGGCCGGTCTCGGCCCAGCGGATGCCCATGTCAAAGGCACCCCGCATCACCTGGCTGATGACCACGGCGTTAACGCCCTTGCTCTGCAGGTCCGGCCGCACGGCGATCAGCAGCAGGTCCACGGTGTCGTTCTTCCGGAAGGCCTTCAGCAGGTCCACCCATCCGGTGGGGAAGAACCTGCCCTTGTGCTTGCGCAGGGCCTCGGCGATGCTGGGAGCCGCCACACCGAAGGCCACCATCTCATTTTCCTCGTTCATGACGAAGCAGGTGAGCTGTGGGTTGATCAGCGGGGCGAACTTCCCGGCATAGCGCTTGATCTGCGCCTCGGACAGCTCCACCGTGCCATACAGCGGGGAATAGGCCGTGTTCACCAGCTGGAACACCTGCCGCACCAGGCCGGGATAGTCCAGCCGGGTCCGGGCCTTCTTCACATGGAGCTTCTGCCGCTTGAGCACATAGTTGCTGAGCTTTTCCCACCGCTGCAGCACCGCCTCGTCGGTGGGGGCGGTGATCAGCTCCTCGATCCAGTCCACATCCTTGGCATAGCCCAGGGCCTCCAGATGATCCTTGTAATAGGGGTGGTTATAGTAAGTAAAGAAACAGCTGCGGCGGTCGAAGCCCTCCACCAGCAGGCCCTCCCGGTCCAGGTCCGTGAAGCCCAGGGGGCCGTGGATCTGGGTGCAACCCAGCTGCCGGGCCCAGTCCTCCACCGTGGCAAACAGCGCCCGGGACACCTGGTAGTCGTCGATGAAGTCCACCTGGGTAAAGCGCAGGCGGTTGGTGTGCCACTTCTCGTTGGCCTTGCGGCTGAGGATGGCGCCGATGCGGCCCACGATCTCTCCGTCCCGCATGGCCAGCCAGCACCGGGCCTGGCAATATTCGAAGGCGGGGTTCTTTTTCTTGTCCCAGTCCTCCAGGTCGTCGTCATAGGTGCCCGGGATGTACTGGGGCACGTCCTTGTATAATTCCATGGGATATTCCACAAACCGGCGCAGCTGCGCCTTGGTGGTCACCTCAACAATAGATACCATATCTGTCTCCTCCCTTCTTTCGGAGCACCTAACAGTTTACCGCCTTTTGCCGCCGATTGCAACCCGTTTGCCGCCGCCGCCCGGGAATTTCGGAAAAAATCACTGCGGCGGGATAAAAAAAGTGTTCCATATTGTGAAAAAATTTGCTATAATGTTCTTGAACGCCCGCCGGTGAGGGAAAGCCGGCTTATTACGGATAGGAGGAATCATTATGATCAGAATCGGTATCATCGGCTGCGGCAAGATCGCGCAGGTGCGCCATCTGCCGGAATATGCCGCCAACCCCCATGTGGAGCTGGCGGGCTACTACGATTTGAACACCCAGCGTGCCCAGGAGATGGCCGCCCAATACGGCGGCAAGGTCTACGATTCCTATTTTGACCTGCTCAACGACCCCAGCATCGACGCCGTGTCCATCTGCGTGGAGAACCGCAGCCATGCGGAGATCACCACCTACGCCCTGTACGCCGGGAAGCACGTCCTGTGCGAAAAGCCCATGGCCGTGACCCTGGCGGAGTGCGAGTCCATGGTGGCCGCCGCCGAGCGCAACGGCAAGCACCTGATGATCGGCCACAACATGCGCTTCGACCCGGTGCACCGGAAGGCCAAGGAGCTGCTGGACGGCGGCATCATCGGCGACATCATCACCTTCCGGGCCACCATGGGCAACGCCGGCCCGGAGAACTGGTCCATGGAGGCCGGGAGCACCTGGTTCTTCGACAAGCAGAAGGCCGCCATGGGCGCTCTGTCCGACCTGGGCATCCACAAGGTGGACCTGCTGCAATACCTTACCGGCCAGAAGGTCATCGAGACCACGGCCAAGGTCATGACCCTGAACAAGCACACCGCCACCGGCGCGCCCATCACCGTGGACGACAACGCCCTGTGCATCCTGCGCATGAGCGGCGGCGCGGTGGGCACCCTGGCCGCCAGCTGGACGGTGTACGGCCACGAGTGCCAGTCTACCTGCCTGTACGGCACCAAGGGCATCATGCTGATCTATAACAACAACAATCCCGCCGCCCCCATCGAGGTCCGGAACCTGGACGGCACCAGTACCACCTACAACATCCCGCCGGAGACCAATTCCGGCGTCATCGACGAGTTTGTGGCCGCCCTGGAGCATGACCGGGAGCCGGAGGTCTCCGGCAAGGAGGCCCTGTCCACCATGCGGGCCATCTTCGGCAGCATCAAATCCTCCGAGATCGGCCGCACCGTCAGCGTCAACAGTAGCTTCGTCAACCACCTGTAAGCAAAATGCTCCCCTCCGGCTCACGCCGGAGGGGAGTTTTTTTGCTTTTCAGAAAAGCCACCAGCCGAACAGGCACGACGGTGTTGCCATCATCGGCAGACATTTCGTAGGGCCCGCTGCCCTCAGCGGGCCGGGGCGGGGGATTTCTGCATTTTTCGTCAGTCCTGGCTCTCCCTTCGGGAGAGCTGTCGGCGCAGCCGACTGAGAGGGAAAAGCATCAACCGCGCTTTCGGCAAGCAGAACAGCCCCCGGCGAAAGCCGGGGGCTGATTGCAGTCAAATATATTCCTGATAAACGGCGGCCAGGAGGGTCAGGGCGGCCACGGCGGCCCAGAACAGGAGCTTCCTGCGCAGCATCCGCCGGAGCTTCATGGGGCTTTTACTCCGCCAGCTTGCGGCCCATGGCCTGGCAGGCGGCCAGCACATCGTCGTCCGGGGCCTCGCAGCAGGTGATGCTGTCGCACACCCGGTTGATGCCCGCGTCGTCGCAGTCCTTTTCCCAGCTGCGCATCCACTCGCCGTCGCCCCAGCCGAAGGAACCGAACAGGCCCACGGCCTTGCCGCCCATCTGGTTCTTGATGCTGTCGAACATGGGCTGGAACTCCATCTCCTCCAGCACCTCGCTGCCCATGGCGGGGCAGCCCATGGCCACGGAGGACACGCCGGAAAGGCTGGCGGGAGTCACCTGGTCCGGGGTCAGCAGGGCGGCGTCGGCTCCGGCGGCCTTCATGCCCTCCAGCACCGCGCCCGCCATGGCCTCGGTGTTGCCGGTGCCGCTCCAATAGATCACGAGAGTTTTTTTCATAGTTGTACTTCCTTTCTTGATATAACAACAGAATATTTCGTCAGACCGCCACTGCCAGCTGCTCCAGCCGCAGGCCGGTCTGCCACAGGGCGCAGTAGCGCTGGGTGCAGCGGCGGAACCGGTCAAACAGGGCCTGGGCCCGCTGCTGGTCGCCGTACACCTTCCACAGGCCCGCGCACTTGAAGTCCATGGCCCGGTGGTCGATGAACCCCTGCACGTCCTCCGGCGGATAGCTGAGGAACAGCCCCACCTCATGGGGAAAGTCCTCCTCCGTCCGCAGGCGCTGCACCAGCCGGGCCACGCACTGGCCGCAGCTGCCGCAGGGATACCCCGCCTGCCGCAGCAGACGGCAGGCCAGATCGTCCCCCAGGTCCCGGCACAGGGCCTGGGGCCGGTACAGATACAGCAGCGCCCGGCCGTCGTCCATCCGCATGGGCAGCAGACACAGCCCCCGGGGCACCAGCACCCGGTTCATCCGCCGGATGTCCGCCAGCAGCTGCTGGCGGGACTGGTACGGGCAGGGAAACAGGCTGCCGGTTTTGATCCCGGCCAGGGTGGGCGCGCACTGGCGCACCACCGTCTCCTCCGCGGGCCTCATCCGGCGTGCTTTTCCAGGATCCCCCGCAGAGCGGACAGGGAGCTGGTGTGGCAGCGCTCGATGATGGTGTCCTGGCCCTTCAGCTGGCTCAGGGCCCCCTGCACCATTTTGTGGGACATGGTGCCGGTGAAAAAGATCATCAGGTCGGGATTGCCCAGCTTGTTCCGCAGGCCCCCGGCAGGCTTGGTGAACACCTTGGCCTGGCACCGGTACGTCTGACAGAGCTCCTTGTACCGGCGCTCCATGCACTCGTTTCCTCCCAATATCACAACGCTCATAGCGGTCTCCTTTCTATGGTTAAGGTTCTTTAACCGTCGTATTGTAAAAACAGCGTCGCCCGGACGCCTTGTATGGTCTTATTATATGCAGAAGCAGGAGCCGTATCCACTCCAAAACGGCGGATACGGCTCCAAATTGATTTTTTTGCGGAAAGGGATCAGATGTCCCGGGCCGTGCGGTTGCAGTCGCAGCCGGCGGGGCCGAAGAAGTTCAGCCGCTTGTCACTGAGGCGGATGGTCACATCATCGGAGGTGATGCACTCGCCGTCGAGACAGGTGACGATATCCGGCTTTTCAGACCGGATGCGGACAACCTTGGGGGCAACACACCGGGCCACATGGGGGAATTTATAGTACTGCCCCTTGGAATAGGGGCCAACGAACTTGATGAAGGCGCCCCGGCTGACCTTTTTCACCACCAGGGTGTTCAGCACGCCGTCGTCCATCCGGGCCTCGGCCACCGGCATGAACCCACCGCCGTAATACCGCCCGTTGCACACGGACACCAGGGAGAAGTCGTCCTCGATGGTCTCGCCGTCCAGCTCCACGGTCCAGTGGGAGCCGATGCCCTTGAACAGGAAGTTCACCAGCAGAGAGGCGATATAGCTGCTTTTGCCGTCCAGAATGGGGCTTTCGCTGTATTTATGTACGTCCCGGGCCACCCGGGCGTCGATGCCGGAGCAGGCGATGGTCAGGGCCACCCGGCCGTTGACGTCGATGGCGTCCATGGGGAACTGGGGGCCGTCCCACAGGTTCTCGGCGTCCCGGAACTTGTCCATATCGCCGCCGAAGTTTTTCAGGAAGTCGTTGCCGGTGCCCACGGGGATCACGCTCATGGCGGCGTTGTCATAGCCGATGATGCCGTTTGCCACCTCGTTGACGGTGCCGTCGCCGCCGCAGGCGTAAAACCGCAGGGGCTCCCCGGTCTGACAGAGCTTCCGGGCGATCTCGGTGGCGTGGCCCTGTTTTTTGGTGAGGATGCACTGCACGTCCAGACCGTGAGCCGAGCGCAGGTGATCGGCCATTTCATAGATCCGCTGGCGGCTGTCATATTTCCCCGCGGTGGGGTTGATGATAAAGATGTGCTTCATTGCAGCACCCTCCCGGCAAAGTTTAAGATTCGGTTACAAACTGCAACCTATTGTAGCACGGCGGCAGAAAAGTATATGAACAATTTGAAAATTTCTGTAAAGTTTTCGTCAGGATTCGGCCGCCGGTTCAGGTTCCTGCCCATATTGTACACCGGTCCGGCCAAAATATCTACTGCAATTTTTGCAGGACACAGGCGGGATTTTGCTTGACACAGGCGGGACATATCGCTATAATAAGCGTATGAATACAGCTAATACACATGAAAGGAGGCATAGCAGGTGATACGCTTGGATTACCGGGACGCCCGGCCCATTTATGAGCAGGTGCGGGACGGCCTGCGCAGTCTGATGGTGACAGGAGTCCTGGCGGCGGGGGAAAAACTGCCGTCAGTGCGGAGCCTGGCCACGGAGCTGGCCATCAACCCCAACACCATCCAGCGGGCCTATTCCCAGCTGGAGACGGAGGGGTATGTATACACCGTGTCAGGCCGGGGCACCTTCGTCTGCGAGGTCCGGGAGCAGAACCGGCAGCGGCGGGCGGAGGTCACCGCCCGGGTGCAGCCCCTGATGGAGGAGCTGCGGGACCTGGGCATGACCCGGGAGGAATGGACGGGCCTTTGGAAAGGAGGGGACAGCGATGCTTGAGGCAAAAAACGTGGTGAAAACCTTTGACGGCTTCCGGGCTCTGGACGGCGTCAGCATGACCGTGCCCCAGGGGGCGGTATACGGCCTGGTGGGCCCCAACGGCGCGGGAAAATCCACCATCATCCGGCACTTCACCGGCATATACCGGCCCGACAGCGGTGAAATCATCCTGGACGGGCAGCCGGTATACGAAAATCCCGCGGTGAAGGGCCGCATGGCGGCGATACCCGACGACTGGTACTTCTTCCCCCAGGCGAGCATCCGGGAGATGGCCCGGCTGTATGCCGGGACCCACCCCTTCTTCAGCTGGGACCGGTATCACAAGCTGCGGGAGGTGTTCCCCCTGTCGGAAAAGCAGCCCCTGCGGCGGATGAGCAAGGGCATGCAGAAGCAGGCGGCTTTCTGGCTGACCATGAGCTGCATGCCGGAGGTGCTGGTGCTGGATGAGCCGGTGGACGGTCTGGACCCGGTGATGCGGCGGCAGGTGTGGTCCCTGCTGCTGGGGGACGTGGCCGACCGGGGCACCACGGTGCTGGTGTCCAGCCACAACCTCCGGGAGCTGGAGGACGTGTGCGACCATGTGGGGATTCTGAACAAGGGAAAGGTGCTGCTGGAGCGGAGTCTGTCCGACCTGCAGGACAACACCGTGAAGATCCAGGCAGCCTATGCCGCGGCGGAGGAACCGGCCCTGCCCCCGGAGCTGGAGGTGCTGCACCGGTCCGCCGTGGGAAGGGTGTATACCTACATCATCCGGGGCAAGCGGGAGGACATCCTGCACCGGATGCAGGCCCTGTCGCCCCTGCTGCTGGAGGCCATTCCCCTGACCCTGGAGGAAATTTTCATCTATGAGCTGGGAGGTGCTGACTATGCGGTCCGCGAAATCATTCTTTAACGGGGCCATCGCCCGCAGCGACCTGCGGCGCTACTGGCCGGTGCTGTTCCTGTATGCGGGGCTGTGGCTGCTTTTCCTGCCCATCCCGGTGTGGAACCGGGCCGCGGAGCGGAATCCCGCCCTGGTGAACCTGACCGAGCTGTGCGCCGATACCTACGCCACCGCCGTGGTGCTGGCGCTGATCTTCGGCGGCATCATGGCCACGGCGGTGTTCTCCTATCTGATGCAGACCCGGTCCGTGGGGGCCATGCACGCCCTGCCCCAGCGGCGGGGGACCCTGTTCTGGACCCATTTTCTCACCGGCTGGGCCGTGCTGGCGGCGGGGAACCTGCTGGTGCTGGCGGTGACGGCCCTTACGGCCCTGCTGGGCGGCCTGGCTTTGACACCGGCCCTGCTGACGTGGTTCGTGGTGGCCACCCTGCTGGACCTGATCTTCCTGGCCCTGGGGACCCTGTGCGCCATGGTCACCGGGTGGCTGCTGGCGGTGCCGGTGCTGTACGCCGCCGTCAACTGCCTGGCGGTAGCGCTGACCTGGCTGGGCCAGCAGCTGGCGGAGCTTCTGCTGGACGGCTTCACCATGCCGGACGTCCAGCCCGTCATTACCCGGTGGCTGACGCCGGTGTATCAGCTGATCTGCGACCTGGGCCAAAGCGGCCCTAAATATTCGCCGTTTCTTACCGGCAAGCTGCCCGAGAACTACATACAGAACGCCGACTGCGCCAGCGGCCTGACCCCCCAGGGCTGGCGGACCCTGCTGATCTTCACCGCCGTGGCCCTGGTGCTGACGGTCCTGTCCCGGCTGCTGTACGGCCGGCGGAAAAGCGAGTTGTCCGGCGATGCGGCGGCCTTTTCCTGGATGCGGCCGGTGTTCCGGCTGGGCGTGGGGCTGGTAGGCGGTCTGCCCCTGGGTATGCTGCTGTATGTCCTGGTGTCCGTGGGCCGCAGCGGCGACTTCAGCCCCGCCCGTCTGTGCGTGTGCATGGCCGTGATGGGCATCGTGTGCTATCTGGCGGCGGCCATGCTGGTGGGCAAGACCCTGCGGGTGCTGCCCAAGCGCCTGCCCGGCGCGGCGGTGACGGCGCTGGTGCTGGTGCTGCTGTGCGTGGCCCTGCGGGCGGACGTTTTCGGCTACACCGTCCGGACGCCCCAGGCGGAGGATGTGGTCCGGGCCCGGGTATACTGCCTGGACACCAGCTTTACCCTGGAGGACCCCCAGTCCCTGGAGACCCTGGTAAAGGCCCAGGCGGAGCTGGCGGAGAATCGCGCCGCAGATGTGAACTGCCGGATGACCTTTGAGGTGCACTATGTTCTGAAGGACGGCACCTCCATGGCCCGGCGCTACCGGCTGGCGATGACGGAGCCGGTCAAGGCGGCTCTGGAGCAGGTGGCCCGGCTGGAGGAGGTCCAGACCTATGTTATGTTCAACGGCAACGTTCCCCCGTCCGGCTGGCAGCCCACCGGCGGCGACCTGTGGCTGAAGACCACCATCGAAACCCGGGAGCTGACGGCGAAGGAGGCCCAGGCCCTGTATGACGCCGCCTGGCGGGATATCCGGGCGGAGAACGTTCTTCCGGTGGATGGCGACTACGCCTGGCTGGGAGTCGAGATCACCCTGTTCCGCGACGGCGACAGGTACACCATCAGCAGCACCAAGTCCTCTTACAAGGAGCTGACCCAGGCCCTGCTGGACCTGGGCATCCCGGCGGAGGATATCGGTGAGATCAACATAGACTGATAACGCACCAAGGCCCCGGGGAAAGCCCCGGGGCCTTTGGCTTGTCCAAAAAGGGCGAAGCCCTTTTTGAGCAGTCTCTCTTATTCCACTACCCGGTAATCCCCCTGGGCGGCCCGGGCCAGGCGCTGGACCTTCTCCCGGTTCAGCTCCTCCTGCAGGTCCCCGATGATGCGGTTGGACACCAGGAAGCCCCGGGGCGTCAGGCACCAGCCGGTTTCCGTCTGCCGGGCCAGGCCGTGGGCGGCGCAGCTCTCCAGAATGGCCGACAGAGGGGCGAAGCGCTGGCGGAACCGGTTTTCGAACTCCCGGATGTCGATGCCCCGGGCGGTCCGCAGCCGCAGCATGATATACTCCATCTCCCGCTCCTGGGGGGAAATACGCTCGCTTTCCGCCAGGTCCAGCCGGCCGGCTATGTACCCGTCCAGGTCCCGGGTGTACCCATACCGCACGCCTCCGAAGTCGGAGTAAGCCCCGGGGCCGAAGCCCGCGTACTCCTCCAGCATCCAGTATTTCAGATTGTGCCGGGACTCATAGCCCGGCTGGGCGAAGTTGGAAATCTCGTACTGCTGATAGCCGTTCTGGGTCAGCAGCTCCACGGCGTAGAGGTACATATCCGCCTGCAGGTCCCCGTCCGGCAGGCTCAGGCTCTCCCGCCGGTCATACAGAGGCGTCCCCTCCTCCAGCTTCAGCCCGTAGCAGGAGATGTGCCGGGGGGCCAGCGCCAGGGCGTCGGCCAGGGTGTTTTCCCACTGCTCCAGGGTCTGGTCCGGCAGGCCGTAGATCAGGTCCAGGCTGATGTTGTCCAGCCCGGCCTTGCGGCAGGCGGCCACGGCGTCCTTCACCTGCTGCCAGGTGTGGACCCGGCCCAGCCGCCGCAGGGTCTCGTCATCCGAGGACTGCACCCCCAGGGAGATGCGGTTGAAGCCCGCCCGGCGCAGGGCCCGCAGAGCCCGCCAGTCCCCGGCGCTGTCGGGGTTGGCCTCCAGGGTGATCTCCGCCCGGTCCCAGACCCGGCACTGCTTCTTCACGGTTTTCAGCAGGGCAATAAGCCGCTTGTGGCCCAGATAGCTGGGGGTGCCGCCGCCGAAATAGACGGTGTCCACCCGGTGGTTCTGCATCTGGGGGGCCACCTCGGTGATGTGCCGGGCCAGGGCCGCGGCATAGGCGTCCATCTTCTCCTCGCTATGGGGCAGGGAGTAAAAATCGCAATAGGCGCACTTGGCCTTGCAGAAGGGAATGTGCAGATACAGGCCCAGGGGGCGGTTGCGGTCGATCACAGGCTTTTTCATATCAGTTCTCCTTGGGCGGCAGGATGGTCACCGCGTCAAACGGACAGTTGACCTTGCAGGACCGGCAGCCGATGCACCGCTCCAGGTCCACGGTATACAGGCCGTCAGGCCGCAGCACGATGCAGTCCATCACGCAGAACATGGTGCAGTAGCCGCAGCCGGTGCAGCTGACGGGGTCGATAACGGCGCGGCTATAGCGCTTGCGTCCGAAGGGATGCGCGGGATCGTACATAAAGGGGCACCTGCCTTTAAGGTATTTTCTATAGTATAGCGGCTCCGGCGGAATTTTTCAAGCCGGGATATGAAAGGCGGCCCGGCGGGGAGAAAGCTCCCTGCCGGGCCGCTTGGGTCAATTCACATAGTCCGCCGGGTCGATGACCTGGCCGTCCTTGGACACGGAGAAGTGCAGGTGCGGGCCCATGCTGCCCTCGGCGGAGGCGGTGCTCCCCACCAGGCCGATGACGTCACCGGCGGCCACCTGATCCCCCTCCTGCACCGGCGGGTCCTTCTGCAGGCAGCTGTACTGGGTGGTATAGTCGCCGCCGTGCTGGATCACCACGGTGGTGCCCATCAGCTCGTCGTCCTTCACCGACAGCACCGTGCCGCCGGCGGCAGTGCGGACGGAGTCCCCCTCCGAGGCCTGGATGTCGATGCCGTTGTGGGTGCGCCAGTCGGCCATGGTCTCGTCATACATCAGCTCCGTGACGCTGAACACCGTTACCGTGGTGCCGTCCAGCGGGGACATGACCTGAGGCAGCAGGTCCTGGGGGTCGGAGATGGGCGTCTCCTCCGCCGGAGGGGCGGCGGGGACATTCTCCTCCGGCTGCACCGCCGGGGCCACCCAGGCGTTGTCCCGGTCATCGGGGACGTTGGAGGCGGGGTTGGATGCGGGCTCTGCCGGGGCCTGGGGCCGCAGCAGGGTGTAATAGCCGACAATACCGGCTGCCAGCAGGCAGAGGGCAAGGGCTATGTAGAAGCCCTTGCCGCCGAACACGGCCTTGACCTTTTTTCCGTCGAATCTGCTCATAGGTGCCTTTCCCGTCCGGCCTGGGGCCGGAGCCGCATATACCGGCCTGCGGCGGGCCGAAATCCTGGGGAACGTTTCTGCCCTCAGTATGGCCGGGCGGCGGCGGATTTATACGCGGGCCCGCAAAAAATGCAAAAAATCCGAAGGCGGACCGCCCTCGGATTTTTTATGCTTTGGGGGAAATTACCGGGACTGTCCCCAGAAGGCCCGGAGGCAGTTGGCGGCGTCAGAATTTATGTCATATTTTTCTCTATTTTCTGACATTCTCTTTTCCAGAAGTATAGGATTTTTGTAAAAATTAGAAATCGGATTTGTGGGCGTAAATCCGCAGAGCCGTTGTGGCACAAGGGCTTTCAGAGATAAAAAGAGAACTCCAAGATTTTTCTTGGAGTTCTCAGCATGGTACGCCCGAGGGGACTCGAACCCCTACCCTTGCGGAATGGAACCTAAAGTTGATGTCACCTTAGTGAAAGATTTTCAGAGCCCTCCATATCATAAGGGAAGGGCATCTTTTCCGACGCTTCAAAAGATATTTGGTCGTGACCGGCCGAACACCTGCTAAATCATAGCACACTCTGACGGAAAAGTATAGCATGATCATGGCTTGCTGGAGAAAATTTCTGCTGCTGCATGACGCGGTTGGTAATGTGAGTATGATGCATTGTAAATCTGAATGCGATCCTGAAGTCCGAGGTCGCTGCCCTGCATTTCATTCATCTTTTTCGCGTAAGCGACTGCGATGCAAATAGTATTCTTCCCCTAATCCTTCGGCTCTAAAATATGCACGAGCATAGTCCAGCAGCTTTTGCTTGGCATTTAGAAACCAACGATTTTCCGGTTCGATTTGCAAGACATACTGCACACTTCCTATTAGGTGTGTCATATATGTAGGGCAGCGAATTGGTTGACCGTCTTCGAGAAAATTCAACCGATTACCGTGTACGATGCTGTCCTCTATGCCAAACTTCAAAGTATAGTAAATTTCCTGCCGCAGGTTTCGTTTATAGCTGCTGGGGATGGAGAGCTTTTCATTGACGACCAAGCCTGTTACTGTCTGCCGGTCAGCATTGCTGATGAAATGTGTTTTCGCTTCATTCAATTCAAAGCCCATCTCAAACAACATTTTTTTGACTTTTTGATAGACTCCGTAAAGCGGACGGTCGGAGGAAAAGGTCATATCATCGCAATAGCGAGTATAGGTGATTTGGCGTTGGTTACACCAGCGACCGATCTGGTCATCAAAACGACGCATGACGATATTGGAGAGCACGGGAGATGTTGGTGAGCCTTGTGGAAGAGCATCATTTTTGCAGCACAGGGAAGTCAGCAGAAAGCCGACCTGCTTTGATACATAGCGAGTGTTGAAAGCTGCGCAGAGGACTTGTTCAAAAGAGATGCTTCCGAAAAAATCGGTAATATCCAGTTTTAGAAGGTTCTTTTTTCCAATGTGCGGCTCTGCATTTTTGCGAGTAGAGCATCCTTTTTGATAAGCAGTTGCAAATTTTGAAACAGGGAGCTGTGAAAGAATTCTATCCTTGATTGGGCCCAAACAAAATTGAAGTCTGATACTTGGTATGTATAGGCTGCGATAAGTACCATCTTTTTTGGGGAGAAATGCCTTTGTATACTCTTTTTGAATGTGATTGACAATATGGTTTAATTCACCACAGCTTATGTCAAAGAAACCGGCCAGCTGCTCGGCATCATAAAGAAATGGCATATTGGGGTGGACAGAATGGTAATCCAAAACCATATTTGCTGCTTCTAACGGTCCGAACTTCTTCACAAAAGCCGCATCGCACGGCTCAAAGGTCACACAGCTTCCTTCTATTTTCATGTGTAGCGTCCTTCCAAAAATCAGCCCTTTGCAGTACAAAATGGTCTGATTAAGCGGAGGCGAATCGAAAATCATGAAGTGATTGGCTATTCGCCGGAGCGTATCAGATTTGGGCATCGCTATGCGATGCGGATAACCTTGAAATCCAGAACAGCGACTCGCTGTCCCTCCTAAAGAAATTGGCTTTAGGCTGTACGCTACTGCAAAGGGCTGATTTTATTAATATGATAAGTCCATAAAGTAGAAACTGTCAAGGTGCTCTGCGATTTTAGAAAATACCTCGTAACTTTGTGCAGAACATATTCTGTGTGGGAACCTATAACCGTACTTCAGTTTCCCGAAAAGTTTTTTCACGTCGAGAACCGTGCCAGATCAATGTTGGTGGCCCATCCTTAAACTCAAGTGGGCATAACAGATAACAAAAAGAATAACGGTTTCCTGTCTATGACCTTAAACGCAGGTGGGAAACGGAACTGTCGGTCTTTTGGCAGGTCGCTCGATGCGACGGAAAGAGTTCATTCACAGAATTCAAAGGAATCCCGCTGATTTACAGTATCCAGCGCAAGCTGCGCACGAGACAGTTCATCAGAGGTCTTTTCATAGTCCGCCTCCACAGCCGCCAGATCGTAGTTCGTGTAGGTGTAGTCGATAATGTTCGACTGCCGGCCGTACTGCTCTTCAACGCGCTCTTTGGGCAGCCTGCTTTTCATTTCAAGCAGCTTGCTCTTCCGCTTGGTCAGCTGCGGAATATAGACCAGCATCTCGTCGATCGTAATCCCGAAGCCATCCACGACCTGCATCGTGTTGAAGCGGTTGATGGCGTGTTTAAGTCTGCGGATCGTTCCCTCCAGTTCCTCAAGACGCGCCTGTGTTTTTGCGTAATCATAGGCTGGACGCACAGATTCAATGTCCTCTCCCATCGCCGCGCGGAAATCCCGGCTGCGCTGTTCTTTATCCAATAGGGCGGAATACTCATCATTCAGCTTTTTCAGCAGTTTATTTGCCTGTGCAGAAGTGTATTTCATAGTTGCTCATCCTTTCTTTGCGCCGCGTCCCGGCACCATTCGTACGATTTCTGTTCTGCTGATAGAATAGCACAGCACCCTGTACAAATGTCCGTACAGGGTTCCGCGCGATTACTCTGTTTTATTGAGCAAATCATTTTCGATTTTTTGTATTTCTCGCCAATTTGTATTCAAGTATCTATAGATTTCTTCTTTATAGTTTTCGCTGTTTGGCTCGGACTCGATTGTATGACGCGGCCAATTCCGGATGCGTTTCCATCGCCAATCTTCCTTTCTGTCGGGACGATTCAGTGCCTGACTGACGCGGTCACAAGCCGCACGTTGCTCATCTGTTAGATTGTCGCTGCACAATGAGAGCGTGATTTTGAAATAGTTTTCGCGTTTGATGATTTCATAAAATGCCATATCTGTTGTTTTCCAGCCACTGATGGGTTTAGTGTGCTGGGGAAACAACTTTCGGATGGTCTCGGTTGTAAATCGGGTATATGTATTATTGGACCACTGAGGACTGAAAATCAACTCGCCTTGTTCGCTTTTTTCTCTACACCAATCTTCCGCTACTTCACAGATTGGGTTGAGCGAGGTTTTACAGTTTTCATAAATGGTATCGAGCACTTCTTTGTGTCTGTCATAAAAGTCCTGACACAGCTTTTTAATGTTATCGTCCCCCACGATGTGCCTCCTGACAGCTGCTGTATAATGATCCAACAGCATATTTACTTCCGGCAAAAGAGCACTACCGCCTTTCGCACTTTCGATTGCGTCTAAAATATCTGCATAGCTGACTGGCTGCCAGTATTGCTGGTCATCTGCCGATAACGGAGCAATTCCATCCGGAGATAGGAATGCAAACGACATGGTGTAACCGGGGTATTCTTCTAATAGCATGTCCCGATAACGGCGAAGCTGATTATCGTGTTCTCCAGAGAACACTTTATTTTCGACACACAGCAAGTATTTTTCTTTCTGGCATAAAACCAACAAGTCAATGTGCTGCCACTCACGCCTCACAATACAGACTGTCACATTTTCGGGGACCACTTCTCTTTGCCCTAACTTTGAGACAAACTCCCGCAAAAACTTATCTCCCATTCCGTGATTGCCGTTGGGATCAAGAAGCCATGCCAAGAAATTACTGTGGCGGATCTCGGCATTTGTAATACCCAAGACCTCAAAAATGTTCAGCGTTTGCATCTTCTGAGACAGCTGTTGGAACGATGTATCAGCTTCCAATTTATGAAGGGTTTCTTCGGAAATGAGATTTCCCATATTAGCGTTCTCCCGTGCTATACCAGTTTTGCCCAATGCTCTCAATGATCTCCTGCCGCAGTCAAGCGGGCTCTGCCACCTCTACAAAGGAGAGGTATTGCAGTGCCCAAAAGCGCACACCGCGCGGCGGGGTAGTCAATACTGCGGTAAAGGTCTGCTCGTCCCGCTCAAAAATCTGTATGTCCGTACCAAAGCGGTCCAGCACATCGTCCAGCACGGCGCGGTTGCAGTGCAGCACCACCCGCTCCGGCGCACCCACAAAGGCGTAAACGGCATCTTGTGCCTCTTGCTTCTGCGCCGGCTTTTCGCTGCGGGGCTCGTCCAGTATCCGAATATCCGCCATGCGGTCAATGCGGTACAACCGCGTGTGCGGATCGTGGTCGGGGACGCAGATAAGGTAATAGTGTTCGTTGGTGTACACCATCTCATAGGGGCTGAGAGTGTAGGTCGCTGTAGGATGCTGCCGTTTGTCATATCCGTAGTGCAAGTAATCCAAGGTCACTTTTTTCTTGCGTGTAATGGCCTCGTCCAACTGCTCAATATTCCAAAATATCTGTCGGTTTCCGGTCTTATGTCCCTGCCGGGCGACGGTCAGATGGCGATACTTTTTCCGCTGGTGGACACTGAGCTGCTTTTGCGGTTTTTGGACAAGCTGCTCGGTCTGCCTTGCCGGGATGAACGGGAAAGAATATACCGCGTCAGTCAGCAGCAGGACTTCCGACGGCTCCAATTCCCGATCTCGTAAGTAATAGCCCACACCGTTATCCTCGTAAAGGGAGACATCGTAACCGAGCTCGATCAAAAGCGCAACAGCCCCGTATACGGTGCGGCGGTCGATTTTGATACCGTAGAGGGACTGCATCTTTGCAATGATCTCCCGCATGGGCAGAATATGTTCCGCATCGGAATACTCCTTTAGAACCTCCAAAAGGCAGATGGCATTGGCTTTTTCCGTCAGCATAATGCAGTCCCTCCGTGTCGTTTTACTTCAGTACCGGCCACTTAGCCCAATTAGAGCAGGAAGAACTGCAAAACTTTGTACTGCCCCGATTGGAACCGTTTGGAATTTGGCACTTGGCGCTATTGCTGGTCGGCTCCGAAGAATTTCCGGAATTCACCAGATTGCGGCTTCCGGTCCAATAGGCGCAAGTGGCGCAGACCTTGTTTGTTTTGGAATAATGCATAAAGACATCTCCTCTCATAGTATAGCATCAGTTGTGACGCTTGCATAGATGCTACCATAAGGGGGTGTACAAAAGTCTGTATAGCTGTTCTGACTATACAGAGATGTTATTTATACCTGAGGCGGCTTCGCTCAGCACGCCATAGACCTCTGCCAAAGCACGGACATACTGCAGAAAATTGCGCCGCAGCTCACTGTCCTCCTCCGACGGCAGGACCGGCCTCCGCATCATACGATGAACAGCCCTCCATACCTGAAGCCTGCTGCCGGGATAGGCTTCTCTCAGTTTCTCGACCACGCGGCTCTTCGCCTTCTCCACGGCGGACTCCTTCATCATGTGATACATCCCGATCTCTTTCAAGGTCGCCTCCGGGTATCCGAACACGCCGCAGGCTTTGCCGAGAATGTCCCTGTCCTTCTTCGGCAGGGCGTCGAACAGCTCCCGGAGAAGCTCGATGCAGACCTTGCGGTACACGGCTCGCTCCGCCGAAACGGAGAGCATCCCCGGCATCAGCCGCTCGTAGGGATCGCCGTCATAGCCCTCCGGGACAAGGTCATGCACCCCGAGTAAATGGGTGTTGTAGCGAACATATCGGCTGACACGAGCCTCGGAGATGCCCAACTCCTCCGCAATTTCGCCGGTATCCCTCCATGCGGCATGATACAGCCTCTGCGTCTGCCGGACGGCGGTCATCTCGTCCTTGCTCAGCGCCACGCAGCCAATATTCTGCTCCAGCCAGCAGCGGCGCAGCACTCCGCATAGCGCCGCCAACTCCTCGTTCAGCTTCCACCAAAGCTCTATGCTCCCGCTCTGCTCATATTCTTCCGCAAGGCCGGTAATCTGCTTCATGCGTTTGCTCATGGGTCGATATTCGTCCGGCGACAGATTCAACAGATCGGCGGTCAACATACCGGCAGTGAACTGCTGACCGTATAGCTCCAGCGTACTGCCATAGGTGTAGAAAATGATGCTGCCTCCCATGTGTATCCTCCCTCGCGAAAATTGTCCTACCTGATTTTTAATTTGTCCGCTCTTTTTCTCAGCATAGCATGAATTCCTCCACAATACAAGCAGAGGAAGAAACCACGCGCCGTCCCGTGGTAACGCCCCTCTGCTTTTTTCGCTCTCATCGTTCCGATGGGAGCAATATTTTTAAGGAGGATTCGAAATTGAAAAAAGAAAACCGATTGTTGACCATCGACGGTGAAACGCTGATGAGTCAGCCGCTCACACCGCTGAACTTCGTGGTGGACACGCTGCTGTCCCAGGGGCTGCATATCCTCGCGGGCTCTCCCAAGGTGGGTAAGTCGTGGCTGGCGCTGTGGCTGGCCGTCACGGTGGCAAAGGGCGAACAAGTCTGGGGCATGAGTGTGAAGCAAGGAACGACGCTCTATCTCTGCCTGGAGGACTCCACCCTCCGCATCCAGAATCGTTTGTTCGAGATTACCGAAGACGCACCCGCCAGCGCTCACTTCACAACCGAGAGCTGCATCCTCGGCAAGGGACTGGGAGAACAGCTCTGCACGTTCCTCGCGGAGCATCCTGACACAGTGCTGATTATCATCGACACGCTGCAGATGATCCGCGGAGCCAACTACGACAATACCTACGCCAACGACTACCGTGATCTCTCCGCACTGAAGCACATCGCGGACGCCCACGGCATTGCCATTCTGCTGATCCACCATCTGCGAAAGGAGCTTGCCGACGATGTGTTCAGCCGCATCTCCGGCACAACGGCCATCAGCGGCGCGGTGGATTCCAGCTTCACGCTGGTGGAAGACAAGCGCGGCAGCGGCAAGGCGAAGCTCTCCTGCATCGGGCGCGACATCGAGTACCGGGAACTGACATTGGAACGCAATGGCGAAAATGTGTGGGAGCTGGTATCCGACAGCCGGACGCAGCCGGAGCTGTTGGGTGGCCGGATCGTCATTCTTCTCTCTGAGCTGATGCGTGACCGCACAGAATTTATCGGCACTCCCACGGAGCTGTCCGCGCAGATCGACCCTGTGGGCAGCGAGGGCATCACGCCGAAGAAGGTGTCTCGTCTGATCCTGCAAAGCGTGGCCGCACTAAGCAAAATCGGCATTTCCGCCGTGGTGCGCCGCAGCAACGGCAAGCGGCTCATCGAGCTGCGCCGTGCCGAAAGTGACGATGCACAGGGTACCCAAGCTTTTGACCCTATCGACCCTGCCGATGTCTCAGGCGGTGAAAACGCCCCGTGTTTCGGCGTGTGAGCCGCTGTGTGCGCGGTTCGGGGCTGGGGTGGTGTGTGTACCCGACGAGGGGAGATTCAGCCCGCGCGGGGCGAGCACTGTGGCGGCATAAAAACGGCGAATACGCCGCCGTGACCCACGGGCGTCCAGCGTTTCAGCAGCATGAAGCGCACGCCGAGGGTATATCGGCACCCTGATCTGCCACAAGAGCGAGCGCAATAAAATCAATAAGGCCTTCCGCTTCACAGACCCGGAGGAGCAGTTTCGCCATGAGAATTATCTGCCAATGATCGTGACCCGTGAGATATGGGAGCAGGCGCAGGCGCTCCTTGCAGAGCGCAAAGAGAAAAATGTCCGTGCGGGCACCAACCGGGGCATCCTCCGGTACGGGGGATTACTCCGCTGCAAGGATTGTGGCCGAACCTTTATCGGGAAACGAATCAAGCTGAAAAGCGGGGAACGGGTCGTCTATGTCTGCGACACCTACCATCGGTATGGCAAGGAACACTGCTCATCTCACATGGTGGACGAGGAAACATTGGACAGATTGATCGGCGCGGAGATCCTGCGAACAAAGAAAATGTACAAGGAAAACTGGTCGCGGATGGAATGGCTCGTTGAGAAATGGACGCCAAAGGCTTCCACGGCCAGTGCCAAAATAAGCAAACTGCAAGAGCACATTCTCTTGCTGGAGGAGGAAGTGGAGGTGATCCTGATGGAACGCATTCGGGATAAGACCAACGCGGAACGCTACGACCGCATGATCGCCAAGCGCGAGGAGCAGATCGCGGAGGTCAAAAAGCAAATCGAAGAATTGCAGAATATTTCAGAAATGCTCCGCAGCTGACAGGCTAAGCTGAAGCGGGACATCAGCCTAATCGACGACATCCTGCGAGAGAGTAAAATGTCAGAAGCACATCTGAGAATGCTGGTGGAGAAGATACTCGTTCATGAGGAGGACGGCAGGCTGGATTTGGAGATCCGGTTGAAAGCGCCCTTCCGTGACCATCTCGACATCTTCGAAAATGGAGAGCAGACAGATTGCATCCCCTCAATGGATTTTGACTATGACCGGCTGGGTGCGGCGATCTACGGCGATTATTATGCGGGGTAGGTGATAACAGGTGCGGGTATGGCTCTATGCGCGGCTTTCTAACGATGATGACCGTGAGATGAACTCCCTGCTAAATCAGCGGGAAATCTGCCAGGCGTTTGCCGAGCAGCACGGGTACATCATCGTAGGACAGTCCTTCGATGACAACATAAGCGGCATGAGTTTTGACCGCCGTGGGCTGGACGAGCTCATGGTGGCTGTGGACGCTGATAAAATTGACGCCGTCATCGTAAAAGACTTATCCCGGCTTGGCCGCCATAGGACCCGGACCGCATTGTTCATCGATTATCTGCGGGAACACCAGGTGCGAGTGATCTCTGCCACGGAGGGCGTTGATACATTCCGCGACGAAGATGACTTGATCATCGGCGTCCGCGGCCTGATGAACGATTACTATGCGAAGGATATTGGCAAAAAGATCCGGGCGGGATACCGCCAGAAGCAGCGGGAGGGCATTGTGATCACACCGCCCTTCGGCTACTGGAAAGACAAAAATACGGGGCAGATCAAGATAGACGCAGAGGCGGCGGTCACGGTGCAGCTCATCTATTCTCTGTACTTGCAGGGTTGTGGGCAGAAAGAAATTGCCCGGCGGCTCAACGCTGCGGGGCGAAAAACACCGGTGCAGCTCCGGGCTGAACGGTGCGGCAGAGAAATCCGGCATACGCACAAAACCCGTGATGGGCAGTTCCTATGGACATATGCCAGTGTGAAAAACATTCTGGTGGAAGAAGCGTACACCGGCGTGCTGAACAACCATCGCAGGGAGTATAACAACGGTAAGGTCAAGCGTATTGACGAAACCGACTGGTATCGTCATGAGGGATTCTTTCCTGTGATCATAGGAAAACAGGAATGGGAGCAGGTGCAGTGCTTACTCAAACAGCAGGCCCACCCTGCAAACGGCAATCAGGCCAAGCACCGTTACGCGGGACTGCTGACCTGCCAGGAATGTGGGAATACGTTCATTCCTATGATCCGCTGCTGGAACGGCAAGAGCCGTGTGGAATATGTGTGCCGTGGGTATCACCGGAATGGAAAAACCTATTGCGCCTCCCACCGTATTCATGAGGAGGTGCTGGATGCTGCGGTGCAGGAGTATGCCGAAACTGTGCGAGAGCAGTGTGCCGAGGAAGTAGAGAAGCTGGCACAGCTGCAAAAAATGTGGGCGTTGAGGAAACCAATCCTCGACGCCCACATTTTATCGTTGCAGGAGAAAGTACAGGAGCTGGAACAGGAAATAGATGAGATTGTGATGGAGAAGATAATCAAATCTGAAAATACAATTAAAGCTCCATTAGCCCGGTAACATGAGCCACAATGTTTTCAACCCATTCTGAATCGTGGCCGGTTTGTGCTGCAAGTCGTTCAAATTTAGTTCGAATAGTGTTTTCGTCACCGCGTTCATCAAACAGTTTAAAAAATCTTACCCACCATCTGGCTTCAATGCCAGCAAGCGATGTTGTCATTGCGTTTTTAACCCAGTCATCCATCAGACCAGTAATACGGGCAATTCTGCCAAAGTTTCCGCCCCGGTCGTCATGGACGATATCGGAGTATGTGGACCGTGAATCCGGGTAAGGATGGGTATCGGGGTGTTCAACAGGCTGTGCTGTAGCACTTCTGTTTTCCCAATATTCAGTTCGCATATCTGCGGCATATTTAGCTTGTTCAATAAACGGAGCTTCAAGAATCGGTTTTCCTGAAATAACATTTGAAAGAGACCATGGAAACACTGCAATTAAATCCCAAACAGTCATTGCATTTGCTGATGCCTTAAAACGGAAAGACGGTTCTTCTTCCTTGGCAAGTAGATACCAGCCCTTTAATTCAATGCCAATTAGAGGATCGCCACCATCATTAGACTCAAGTCTAACATCGGGAAAACTTTCCGCATACCGTTTGAACTCATAATCTGCCCAACGACCCTGTGGATCCCATATGGCTCGTGTTGCATTCAGAGTTTCAACTGTCTGGCTTTCGATAGCACCACCTAAAAGCGTATTCATCGCAAATAAATCTGTTGTCGAAATACCTTCAACGTTAATTGTTGAAACAAAATGCATAGGTACGGCATGCAAAGCCCGAACGACACCTTCACGCAAAGCGGTTCGCTCATCATCTTGAGGTAATTCGTATCTTGTAGGCATATTCTCTTATTCCTTCCGATAAACACCATATTCCCGGAAATGAGCATCTGCTTCGGAAAGCCTGGTTGATGCCAATTCAACAAAAGTTGGATCAACTTCAGCGACATATGCATTTCGGCCAAGAAGAGCTGATGCTACTGATGCAGATGCCAATCCGCCAAAAGGTTCCCACACAACGTCACCTTCGTTTGTTGTTGCTTCTACCTGCATAAGCATTAAATCCAGTGGTTTTTGATTCAAATGTGCTGCTGATTGCTGAGTAGGCTTATATGTTCTGGGGGCACTTCTTTCCATTGTTCCTTTTAAACGTTCAGCATCTGCAAGCGGGGGTCTACTCCAAACATTTGTGATTCCATTTTTGTGATGCCAAACAGCCCGAAGATCATCCCAATCCTTTGCAGTAATTGGAGATTTTCCATCAAGAGAAAAATAAGGCCTATTTGTTGGTTTCCCATGCTGAGTACAATATGCAGCCATCTTTTCAACAGCTTCACCCGGAGGCCAATACCAGAGCCAGTCTGCCGTTAAATATTTCCGTGTCGCAGCGTTTTTTACACCACAAGCTTCGTTGGATCGATTTAAGGGAAGACCACTACGATTCCATTCCACACGCAACCAGCTCTTTGCATCTAATACTTGCCCGTCTTCGGTATCAAGAAAGAGCTTGCGGCGGTAAAGAGCGGCAACCTCTGTCACGACGGGGAGCTGTCGGATGGTTTTTCCGTTCACATTTCCTGCGATGTGCGCTAAGCCTTTATCCCAAATACCTAACTGCACATATTCCCAGCCTGTTGCTAAAAGCAGGGGATGGACTGTTGCCCAACCAACTTCGGTATTCCAAAACCAGAGGCTCGTAGACGGCTTAGCGACTTTAGCCCATTCTAAAATATGCGGTTGGTACCAATCTGCAAGACTTGCTGCATTCGTAGTATCTCCACGAAAACCACGAACACCATATGCGCCATCGGAAATAATCAAATCGGGCGCAGGCCAATTAGAATATATTTCGCATACATTTCCGTGATAAAGGTTATACATTTTATCAGCCATTTTGCCCTCCTTCTTGTAATTGGTGCGGGCGGCGGGACTCGAACCCGCACACCACTGAGGTAACGGAACCTAAATCCGTCGAGTCTACCAATTCCACCACGCCCGCAGATATGAGCGACAGAACTACCTGTCGCTATTTTACTGTCCTCTGATTTTTACACGGCGAGGAACCGAGGCGGAGCATAACGCTTGATCCGCATCTATAAAAACAGGATGAGCCTACTTTTACCAAAAAATGAGCACGGCGAGTGATGGCTCGAAAACCTTCACTGAGGTGACATCACCTAAATCCATCGTGTCTGCCAATTCCACCACGGGCGCATATACAGGCGAGCGGCGGCGCAAGCGTCCGCCGGCCGCCTGATTTTTTACTTCAAAAACGGAGCCGGGTCAAAGGTATAGACGTCGTCCTCTCCGCAATAGCCGCACACGCCCATACGCGGAGAATTTACGATTGGAAGCGCAGAATCGTGCGGATGGCCTTCCATGCAGTCTTCGCAGAAATACGGATACTGATTCTCCCATTCGCATTCACAGCAGATCCAATCGGCTTCCTTTCCGCATTTTCCGCACAGGAAGCGGATCGGCTCGTTTCTCCCGAGCAGACGAACAGATTTGCGCTGCTTCGGGCGCAGCAGTGTTCCCACTACCGTGATCGTCAGCTCCGTTGTAGAGCCGAAATCATACTCATAATGGAGCTTGCTCCCATCGCGCAGCATCCCGACCATGGTGTTTTTCGAGAGTTGCTCATAGTTCCCCACAAAAAACGCGCTTTCGTGCCCACAGCATTCCAGCCAGATATCCCGCAGGAACCGATCGAGCGTTTTTAGCGTGGCGCTCATCGGCATATCCAGATACAGCCAATACGCCTTTTCGTCTGTGCCCTCCACCTTCAGCAGCTTGCACGTCTGCGCATCGTCGGCAGCATCATTGTGCTTTTCCAGCAGATGCTTCTTAAACGCTGTTTTGGAAATCGTTCCCCCGCAAAGATAGCAGTTTCCTTTTGATGCCGCTTGCGCCATAAGAGCCTCCCTCCAAGTGCTTGTCAACGGCGGTACACAAATCCCGCGTCAACACACAACAAAAACCCCTCACTGAGGTGACATCACCGAAATCCATCGCGTATACCAATTTCGCCACGGGCGCATAACCAGAGGTATTATACCACATTTCCCACCCACCGGCAAGGGAAACCTTGCAAATCCCGGCGGGATGTGGCATGATAGGAGAAAACCATCAGAGGAGGATGCCCCATGGACACCGAGAAGCTGTATGACCGGGACGCATTTTTGAAGGAGTTCGACGCCGTCGTCACCGACTGCCGGCCCGGCAAGGGGGACACATATCTTGTGACCCTGGACCGCACGGCCTTTTACCCGGAGGGCGGCGGCCAGTCGGCGGACCACGGCGACCTGGGCGGCGCGGCGGTGCTGGACGTCCAGGAGCGGGACGGCCTGGTGCTCCACACCTGCGACCGGCCCCTGACCGTGGGGGCCTCCGTCCACGGCGCCATCGACTGGCCCCGCCGCTTTGACCATATGCAGCAGCACTCCGGCGAGCACATCGTCAGCGGTATGCTGTGCGCTGCCTTTTCCTGCGACAACGTGGGCTTCCACATGGGAGCGGACGTGGTCACCATCGACTATAACGCCCCCATGACCTGGGAGCAGGTGCTGGAGGTGGAGGCCCGGGCCAACCGCTACATCTGGGAAAATCACCCCTTCCGGGCCTATTATCCCGCCCCGGAGGAGCTGGCCGCCATCCCCTACCGCAGCAAAAAGGCCCTGGAGGGGCCGGTGCGGATCACGGAGTTCCCCGGGGCCGACTGCTGCGCCTGCTGCGGCACCCATGTAGCCGCCAGCGGCCAGGTGGGACTGGTGAAGTTCCTGTCCTGCCAGAAGCTCCGGGAGGGCGTGCGGCTGGAGCTGCTGTGCGGCGGCCGGGCCATGGACTACCTGTCCCGGGCCTGGGACCAGAGCCGCCTGATCGGCCAGGCCCTGTCGGTGAAGCCGCTGGCAGCCCTCCCGGCGGTGCAGCGGCTGGAGGACCGGCTGCGGGAAAGCCGGGAGCGCTGCGCCGCCCTGGAGGAGCAGTCGTTCCGGCAGCTGGCGGAGCGCTATCAGAACGCTGGGAACGTGCTGCTGGTGCAGCCGGACCTGGAGCCGGACAGCGTCCGGCGGCTGTGCGACGCCGTCAGCGGCACCTGCGGCGGCCGGTGTGCCGTTTTCTCCGGCAGCGACGGCAGCTATCGCTGGGCCGTGATCCACCCGGGGCAGGACCTGCGTCCCCTGATTCGGGACATGAACCAGGCCCTCCATAGCCGGGGCGGTGGCCGGGACGGCTTCGCCCAGGGCAGCGCCGCCTGCACCGCGGACGAAATTCAGGCGTTTTTCAGAGAACGGCCCTGAGCATAAAAAACGTCCGGCTCAGCCGGACGTTTTTTACAGCTTGTCAAGAAAGTCTCGCAGAGTTTGCCGCCCGCAGGCGGCAAATCAAGTGCAATCCATTTTTTGCCGGGGCGTGTACCTGGCAAAAAATACTTCTCAGTCTGCAAGTGTGGAATTTGTTTGCTGCCGGCAAACAAATTATGCGCGCGGCAGACTGCAAGCTTTTTGGACAGTCTCAAAAAACGTCCGGCTCAGCCGGACGTTTTTTTCTCAGAAGTCCACGGCGCCCTCCAGCACCCGCAGGTCATAGGGCTCAAAGGTGACGCGGCGGTATTTCTCCACGTCCATCTTCACGCCGGTCCAGTCGGAGTGGATCTCGCCGTTCTGCTTGATGAGAATGTCGTACAGAATGTCATAGGTCACGCCGTCGTCCCCGGTTTCCTCAATGGTGGAATAGGGCAGGGTCTTGTGATAGGTCATGTGCAGGCCCTTATACTCGAAGTGGAAGCCGTTGCGCATGCGGCAGCCGTCCAGCCCCCGATAGGTGAACAGCCGCTTCAGGTCCTGCAGAATGGGGTCATGGTCCTGGTCATACAGGTTCTTCGGCGTGGTCTCGGTATAGTCGTACCGGAACTGGATGGGGATGCCGTAGGGCAGGAACCGCTCCACATACTGGGGGAGCTTCTCCGCCGGGTACTTCTTATACAGCACGCAGTTGATGCGGGTGGGACAGGCGATCTGCCCCAGCACCTGGTCGGGACTCTCCTCCACATATTTCACCAGGTGGCGGGAGATGTTCATGCAGGTGATCTTGTCCCGGTTGCGGCGGGTAAAGTCCAGCATCTCCTCCGCCGTGTAGAAGCCGGTCTGCACCGGGAAGGTGGTGTTGATATACACCTTGTGGGTGGTGGGGATGGCGTCCAGCATTTTCTGCAGGGCCTCCAGATTGGCCAGAGGCTCGCCGCCGGTGAACACAAAGTCGCACCGGGGGGTGATGGCGTCCATGGTGCGGATGCTGTCCAGAATGGCGTCCAGGCTGAAGCCGGTGCAGTCGGCGTATTCCTTTTTGTTGATGCAGAAGGGGCAGTGGTTGTTGCAGTCGTAGGGCACGAACACCGTGACGGTGGCCCCGCCCTCGCGGGTCTTATAGGGGTTGCTCATATATTGATCCAGTCCTCCTAGAAAATCTTCCCGAATATTTTATACCTTTTTCACCAAAAAAGCAAGGAATTTTTGACAAAATTCACATGATTTTTTCTAATGCGACCCGGTATGACCGCCTGCGAATGCATCCCCGGCACGGCGCAGCCGCAAGGGCTTGCGGCAAAGAAAAAAAACAGGTCCGCCGCAGCGGACCTGTTTTTGAATAAGCAGGGACTTGCTTACTTGGCCATAGCCTTGCCGGCGTTGGCCATTTCCTGGAAGATACCGGTGTGCTTCTTGGCCACGATGGCGCGGATCACCAGCAGGGTGCCGATCATCAGAGCCACGGCGATGATCATGCAGACCACGACGTTCTGCACCAGACCGGCGATGATGAAGCTGACGAAGGACACGGCAGCCACGGTGACGCCGTAGGGGATCTGGGTGGACACGTGGTTCAGGTGGAAGCAGTGGGCACCGGCGGAAGCCATGATGGTGGTGTCGGAGATGGGGGACAGGTGGTCGCCGCACACACCGCCGGCGCAGGAGGCAGCCAGGCCGATGGACAGCAGGGTGGACTGATCATACCAGTCAAACACGGCGCAGACCAGGGGGACCATGATGCCGATGGTGCCCCAGGAGGTACCGGTGGCGAAGCCAATGAAGCAGGCCACGATGAAGATGACGGCGGGCAGGAACTTGGCCAGGGAGCCGGTGTTGGCCATGACGCCGCGAACGAACTCGCCGACCTGCAGACCATCGTCACGGCACAGGCCGCACAGGGTCCAGGCGAAGCAGAGGATCAGGATGGGGGAGATCATCTGGATGAAGCCGTTGGGGATGGACTCCATGGACTTCTCAAACTTGATCAGGCCCCGCAGCCAGTAGTACACGAAGGTGAACACCAGGGCCACAATGGAGCCCAGGCACAGGCCGGGACCGGCAGAAGCGTCGGAGAAGGCCATGACGAAGTTCTGATAGTTCTCGCTTTCGGGATCGAACACGCCGCCGGTCCAGACCAGGCCGATGATGCACAGGGCGATCAGGACGATAACAGGCAGAAGCAGGTCCAGCACGGAGGAGTGCTTGGTGCCTTCCTCGTAGTCGTCGGCGCCTTCAAAGGGACGTTCGGGGGTGGTGAACAGGTCGTTCTTCACCTGGGCATTGTACTCATGGGTCAGCATGGGGCCGTAGTCAATGTTCAGCACGGAGATGACGATGACCATGATCAGGGTCAGGATGCAGTAATAGTTCCAGGGGATCTGGCTCAGGAACATGCTGATGCGGGAGCCGGGGAAGCCATCGGGCACATAGGAGGCAACGGCGGCAGCCCAGGAGGACACGGGGGCCAGCATGCACACGGGGGCGGCGGTGGCGTCGATGATGTAGGCCAGCTTTGCCCGGGAGATCCTGTGGCTCTCGGTGACGGGACGCATGACGGCGCCCACGGTCAGGCAGTTGAAATAGTCGTCGATGAAGATCAACACGCCCAGCAGCATGGTCAGCAGCTGCGCGCCGCGGCGGGTGGTGACGGCCTTGGAGGCCCAGCGGCCGAAGGCGGCGGAGCCGCCGGCCTTGTTCATCAGGTCCACCATGATGCCCAGCATCACCAGGAAGATCAGGATGGAGATGTCGATGGCATTGATCATGCCCACGCCCTCGCCGGCGCCGACAAAATTCACCACCATCTGCCAGGGCTGGAAATTCGCCAGCAGCAGAGCGCCGGCCAGGCAGCCCAGGAACAGGGAAGAATACACTTCCTTACTGATCAGGGCCAGGGCAATGGCCACGATCGGGGGGAACAGGGCCCAACCGGTGGCAACGAAGCCGCTGCCGTCGTTGGTGACCTTCGCGATGACCAGAGCGATCACAACGATCGCCAGCGCAATAAAATACGCTATTTTGGTACCTTTCTTTTCCATTAGAGTGATTTACCTCCTCAGATTTGGTTCTTTTATGTTACCGTTTTTGGGCCGGATTGTCAAGATTTCAGCAACGGGATTCTGAATGGGAATTTGAACAAATTATGAACTTGCAATTTGTTCGTTCCGTCAAATATTCCAGCGCTTCTCACTTTCTTTATGCCAAAAGCGCCGTTTTTTATAAGAACTATATAAAAAATGTGTTAATTTTTCAAAGTTTCTTAACGCGTTCTTAGCGGTAAAAATCCCGTTTTTGCGAGGAACGGCTCCCTTCTCCGGCCCGAAATATAAACCAAATTTCGTTTATATCCTCATTTCGACAGTCACGCCGCGCCCAGAGGCGCGGTCCCGCCAAAAGCGCATAAGCATACAAAAAGCGGGCAGGAAGCGCACAGCGCTCCCTGCCCGCAAGGGTCAGGCTTCAGAAGTTGAACACCACGCCCACCACGGCGGAGGCCAGGATGAACACGATGGGGTGCAGGCCCTTGGTGGGCTTGACCCACCGGGTCAGCACCAGGATCACCGCCGCCAGGGCCAGGGCCTTCCAGTTGACGATGGCCAGGCCCGCTGCCCCGGTGTTCAGCAAGGTGATGGCCACCACCGACAGGCCCGCCGCCGCCACCATAGCCGTGGACGCCGGGCGCAGACCGTAAAACGCCGCCTCCACATAGCGGTTGTGGCGGAAGGCCTTCAGAAAGGCCGCGATGATCAGAATCACGATGACGGACGGCGTCACCAGGCCCAGGGTGGAAATAATGGCCCCGGGAATGCCCCGGGTGACAAAGCCCACATAGGTGGCCATGTTCACGCCGATGGGGCCAGGGGTGGACTCGCTGACCGCCAGCATATCCGCCAGCTGGGGCCGGGTGAACCAGCCGGTGCGGTCCGCCATATCGTACAGAAACGGCAGAGTGGCCAGGCCGCCGCCTACGGCGAACAGGCCGGTTTTGAAAAATTCGTAAAACAGCTGCAGATAGATCATGACCGCTTCGCCCCCAGATTCTTGATCAGCAGCCCCGCCACGGCTGCCGCCAACACATAGATAATGGGCGAGAGCTTGGTGAACACCGACAGTGCCAGGATTACCAGGAAGATCACCAGGCCCCACACGTCCTTCACCGCGCCCTTCCACAGCTTCAGCACGGCGTTGAAAATCAGCACGCACACGCACACCCGGATCCCGGCAAAGGCGTGCTGCACCCAGGCCAGATGGGAAAACGCGTCGATGACCCCGGCCAGGGCCGCAATGATGATAAGAGACGGGAACACCACGCCCAGGGTGGCCACGATGCCGCCGATGATGCCCCGGCGCTTCTGGCCGATAAACGTGGCGGTGTTCACGGCGATGACGCCGGGGGTACACTGGCCGATGGCAAAGTAATCGGTCAGCTCCTCATCGGTGGCCCAGCCCTTGTTCTCCACCACCTCGCGCTGCAAAATAGGCAGCATGGCGTAGCCGCCGCCGAAGGTCATGACCCCCACCTTGGCGAAGGTCAGAAACAGAGAAAGCAACTCCTTCAACAAACACACCTCCCGAGATAAGCGAACAGCCGCCATTTTCCGGAAAAGACGGCTCCCGGCGATACTATACCCCTTTCCCCTGCGGCTGTCAATCGCCGGGGCATAAAACTTCATGCACTGTGCGGCGCACCGCGAAAACAGGCAAAATCTTCTGTGCATGAAGTTTTGTGCATCATTCCCGGTTGCCCCGAAGGGGCGAGGGAATGGCACATTCTATTTTTTGCTATGCTTTTGCATAGCAAAATTGCGTTATAAACGCTCTTACTTCCGCTTACGGCTCCCGGACGGTTTTCCCATAGTCGCACAGGTCCCGCAGGGTGCAGCCGGCGCAGTCGGGCCGCCGGGCCACGCACACCGCCCGGCCATGGAGCACCATCCGGTGGCAGAAATTGCTGGACTCCTCCGGCGGGATGCAGGCCCGTAGCTGCTGCTCCACCTTCAGGGGGTCCTTGGACCCGTCCGTCAGCCCCAGCAGGCCGGTGATCCGGATGCAGTGGGTGTCGCAGACGTAGCCCGCCTGGCCGTACACGTCCCCCAGGATCAGGTTGGCGGTTTTGCGGCCCACGCCGGGCAGCCGCAGCAGGTCCTCCATATTGTCCGGCACCCGGCCGCCGAAATCCGACAGCAGCATCTGCGCCGAGGCCACGATATCCCGGGCCTTGGCCCGCCAGAAGCCGCAGGAGCGGACGTATTCCCCCACCTCCTCCGGGCTGGCGGCGGCAAAGGCCTCCAGGGTAGGAAACCGGGCAAACAGCGCCGGGGTCACCTGGTTCACCCGGGCGTCGGTGCACTGGGCCGCCAGGCGCACGGAAAACAGCAGCTCATAGTCCTTTCCATAGTCCAGGGAACACGCCGCGTCTGGATACAGCTCCTTCAGCCGCCGGATGATGGCGGCCACCTCCTGGGGAGATTTCATAACAGATCACCTCGCCCCCTATTGTACCAGACCCCCGGGAAAAATGCAAATCGGGGGTGCAAAAGCCGCCGAAGTGTGGTATAATACCTGAGGATTTCCCCGGCAGGGGCCTTGCGCCCCGGGCCACACGAAAGGAGGCTGCCGCCATGCGGCCATTGGCAGACGAAATACGGCCCCAGACCCTGGATCAGGTGGCGGGGCAGAAGCACCTGTTGGGTCCCGGTGCCCTGCTGCGGCGGCTCATCGAGGGCGGGACCTCCGCCAACATGATCTTCTACGGCCCCTCCGGCACCGGCAAAACCACCATCGCCTCCATCATCGCCAAGCGCACGGAGAAGGCCCTGTATCACCTGAACGCCACCACGGCGTCCCTGCAGGACGTGAAGGCCATCATCGCCGATGTGGACACCATGCTGGCCCCCAACGGGGTGCTGCTGTACCTGGACGAGATCCAGTATTTCAACAAGAAGCAACAGCAGAGCCTGCTGGAGTTCATGGAAAACGGCAAGATCACCCTCATCGCCTCCACCACGGAGAATCCCTATTTCTATGTGTACAACGCCCTGCTGTCCCGCAGCACGGTGTTCGAGTTCAAGGCCCTGACGGCGGAGGAGACTCTGCCCGCCGTGCTGCGGGCCCTGGACATTGTCCGCAGCCGCAGTCCCCTGCCCCTGACCTGGGAGGAGGAGGTGCCGGGGCTTATCGCCGCCGGGTGCGGCGGCGACGTGCGCAAGGCCGTCAACGCCGTGGAGCTGCTGGACCAGGCCGCCCGGCCGGTGGACGGAGGTCTGCGCATCACGGCGGCGGACGCCGCCCAGGCGGCCCAGCGCAGCGCCATGCGCTATGACCGGGAGGGGGACGAGCATTACGACCTGCTGTCCGCCTTGCAGAAGTCCATCCGGGGCTCCGACCCGGACGCGGCGGTGTATTACCTGGGGCGGCTGCTGGAGGCCGGGGACCTGCTGTCCCCCTGCCGGCGGCTGCTGGTCATGGCCGCCGAGGACGTGGGGCTGGCTTATCCCCAGGCCATGGCCGTTACCAAGGCCTGCGTGGACGCCGCCCGGGAGCTGGGCCTGCCGGAGGCCAGACTGCCTCTGGCGGAGGCGGCCATTCTGCTGGCCACGGCTCCCAAGTCCAACTCCGCCCACAACGCCATCATCGCCGCCATGGACGACATCCGCCGGGGCAGGGTGGGTCAGGTGCCCCGGCACCTGCAGAACGTCCACGCCGACAGCACCGGCAGTGGCAAGGCCCCGGCCTATCGCTATCCCCACGACTACCCCCACCACTATGTGGCCCAGCGGTATCTGCCGGAGGCCCTGGGGGACGTGACCTATTACCAATACGGCGACAACAAGACCGAGCAGGCCGCCCGGCGGTACTGGGAGGATATCAAAAAATCATAGACCGGAAAGGCGGGCAGGCAATGGACCTGAAGCTCCATGATATCGTTGAACTGAAAAAGGACCACCCCTGCGGCAGCCGCCGGTGGGAGGTGCTGCGGGTGGGGATGGACATCCGCCTGCGGTGCGCCGGATGCGGCCACGAGGTGCTGGCCCCCCGGCGCAAGGTGGAAAAAAGCATCAAGCGTGTGATTCCAAAGGAGGAAACCCCATGAAAAAGCAAAACTGGACCCGGTATGTGGCCATGGGCGTGGCCCTTTTGATGGCCATTGTCATGATCCTGGGCCTGATCCTGCCGTATGTCGGCCTGTAAGGGGGCTGCGGCATGAAGCACTGCATTCTGGCCCGGTTCCGGGCTGACGCCGGGGACTGGCGGGCGTATCTGCCGGAGATCCGGGAGATTTTTTCCGCAGCCGGGGACATTCCCGGCGTCCGGGGCGCGGAGGTATTCCCCAACTGCGTGGACCGGGAGAACCGGTATCACGTGCTGATCCGGCTGGACATGGATCCGGCGGCCCTGGCGGCCTATGACGTGTCCCCCATGCACCACCGGTGGAAGGACCGCTTCGGCCCTCTGCTGGAAAAGAAGGCCATTTTCGATTTTGAGGAATAACCGCACCAGTGAAAAACTCAGGGACCCCGCCAAATGGCGGGGTCCCTGAGTTTATTAAAAAAGGGCATAGCCCTTTTTTAATAAAAGGCTTGCAGACTGAGAAGAATTTTCGCCCAGGTATACGCCCCGGGCGAAAATGATCTCACTTGATTTGCCGCCTGCGGGCGGCAAACTCTGCGAGGCTTCTATAGCCTGTCAGTTTTTCTTGGGGTGATAGGTGGGCACCATGTCCGCCACACAGCGGCGGATGTCCGGGCTGTTGTGCCGGCAGGCCCGCTCCAGGACCCCCAGCTGGCGGCAGAAGGCCTCGTCGTCCATGTCGATGGGGCGTCCCACATGGATGAGCCGGTTAGCAGTATCCTGCAGGCCCTCCTCGTCCATCAGCAGTTCCTCATACAGCTTCTCCCCCGGCCGCAGACCGGTGTAGATAATGGGGATGTCCACATCCGGCTCGAAGCCGGACAGGCGGATCAGCTGCCGGGCCATGTCGTCGATCTTCACCGGCTGGCCCATATCCAGCACGAAAATCTCCCCGCCCTTGGCATAGTATCCCGCCTGCAGCACCAGGGACACCGCCTCGGGGATGGTCATGAAGAACCGGGTGATCTCCGGATGGGTCACGGTCACCGGCCCGCCGCAGGCGATCTGCCGCTCAAACAGCGGCACCACGCTGCCGTTGCTGCCCAGGACGTTGCCGAACCGCACCGCCACGAACTCCGTGTCGCTGCGCCGGTCCATCATCTGCACCACCATCTCACACAGGCGCTTGGAGGCCCCCATGATGTTGGTGGGGTTCACGGCCTTGTCCGTGGAGATCAGCACGAAGCGCTTCACCCCGTGGGCCGCGGCGGACTGGGCCATGTTGTATGTACCGAATACGTTGTTCTTGATGGCCTCGTTGGGGCTGTCCTCCATCAGCGGCACATGCTTGTGGGCCGCCGCGTGGAAGATCAGGTCCGGCTGATAGGTGTCCAGCAGATCGTCCACCCGTCCCCGGTCCCGGACGGAACCGATGCACACGTCCAGCGTCAGCTCCGGGTGCTCCCGGCGCAGCTCCATCTGGATGTCGTAGGCGTTGTTTTCGTAGATGTCGAAGATCACCAGCCTCCGGGGCTTGTGCCGGGCGATCTGGCGGCACAGCTCGCTGCCGATGGACCCGCCGCCGCCGGTGATCAGCACCGTTTTGTCGTTGATATAGCCGCAGATCTCCCCCAGGTTCACCCGGATGGGATCCCGGCCCAGCAGGTCCTGCAGCTCCACCCGGCGGAGCTTGCTGATGGTGACCTCGCCCTTGACCAACTGATAGATGCCCGGCACCACCTGGATCTGGCACCCGGTTTTGCTGCATATGTTCAGAATTTCCTGCCGCCCGGCCCCCTGCAGGGACGGGATGGCGAAGATGATCTTGCGGATGTCGTACCGTTTCACAGCCTGGGGAATGTCCCGGCGGCCGCCCACAATGCGCACGCCCTCCAGAATCCGGCCGCGCTTGGCGGGGTTGTCGTCGATGAGACAGGCCACCCGGCTGTTGAGATGACTGCTGACGGCGTATTCCCGGATCAGCTGCCGCCCGGCCTGGCCCGCGCCGATGATCATCACGTTTTCGGTTCCCTTCTGGCTGCCGGGCACCCGGTTGCGCAGATACCGCACGCCCCGATAGAAAAATCGGATACCGGCGGTGATAAAGAAGCTGCACAGCAGGCCCCACACATAGTACGACCGGGGCATCACAATGTGGAACAGCTTCACGCACCCGAAGCTCAGCCCGCCCAGGATGACATAGGCCAGTATGATCCGCATCAGCGCGTCCACGCTGACAAACCGCCAGATGCTGTTATAGAGGTTGCATAACCAGAACACCGCCAGGCAGATCAGTACCCACCACCAGATGGTGCTCAGATATCCCTGCAGAAACTCCGGCGGAATATCCATGAAGTGGAGGTCGAACCGGGCCCACAGGGCCAGCAGATACGACCCCAGAATCCCCAGAATATCCGCCAGCATGATGATAAGCACCCGCGACAGCCATTTGCGGTCCATTTTTCCGATGTACAAGCCCACGCCGGCGCCCCCTCCCAAAGGCGGAATCCGTTCTTCTCCGCCCTTACTTTCTTACGTGCTAATATAGCATAAAAACCCGAAAAAATCAAGTCGAAAAAACGCTGTTTCGATAACGATAATCATTGGTAACGTTTTCGGTATTTCGTTCGGCTTATGGCTGGCAGTTTTCGATTTTATGTCATGACAGATGCCTTGTTGCCGTAAAAATGCCAAAAAACGGGCGGACATGTCGTCCGCCCGATGAAACCAGTGTGAACGCGGCCCGCCGCCGGTCAACGCGCCCTACTTGGCTCTCCCTCTGGGAGAGCTGTCACCGAAGGTGACTGAGAGGGCCTGTAGGGGCTTCCGATTTTCCCTCTCAGTCGGCTGCGCCGACAGCTCCCCCAAAGGGGGAGCCAAGGGTCAACGGGGGAACGGCGTTTCCGCCGTTCCCCGCCTGAATCTTATCCTCCCTACAGCAGACTCCCAACCTCCAGCACCACCACGGCCACGGCCTCCCGGGCCCAATAGCCCGGACCCAGGGGCCACCAGCTGGCGCAGCCCAGGGACTCCGCCTCCAGGCCGCAGCGCCTGGCCCATACCGAGGCCCGCAGCTGGTGAAAATTATCCGATGCGATGGCCACCCGGGGGTTAAGCCCCTGCTGCCGGATGATCTCCGCCGTGAAGCGCAGATTCTCCTCCGTGGACCGGGACCGGTCCTCCAGCAGGATGCGGTCCGGGTCAATGCCACGGGCCGCCAGGGTGTTGCGGATGCAGGCCGCCTCGGAGATGGGCTCGTTGTCGTTCTGCCCGCCGGAGGCCACGCACCGGCTTTCCGGATGGGCGGTCAGATAGTCATACGCCGCGTTGATGCGGTCCCGGAGCATCACCGTGGGCTCGCCGTTGGCGGACACCTGGCACCCCAGCACCACCACGGTGCAGTCCTCCGGCCCGGGCCGGTTCCCGGCCTGGACGGCCATCATCACCAGCACCGCCGCCAGCAGGGCCAGTCCCGCCCCCAGCAAGGCCCCGCCGGTGCGCCGCAGCCACCGGGGAAGTCGCCGGAACCACCGGGGCCGCAGGAGCATAGCCGCCGCCAGGGCCAGCAGCGCCGCCGGATACACCATGCCGATGTGCAGGATGCCCATGACCAGCGGGGCCATGAAATATGCCGCCAGAGCCAGGCACACAGCCGCCCCGGCGTAACGGACCGCCTTCATGTCAGTTCTCCGCGATGTGGTTGGCGATGCGCTGCATGATCAGGTCCAGGGCCACCAGGTTGTGGCCCCCCTCCAGCACCACGATGTCGGCATACTTCCGGGTGGGCTCCACGAACTGCTCGTGCATGGGCTTCACCGTGGTCAGATACTGGGTCACCACCGACTGCATGGAGCGGCCCCGCTCCTCCACGTCCCGCAGGGCCCGGCGGAGGATGCGCACGTCGGCGTCGGTCTCCACGAAGATCTTGATATCCAGCAGGTCCCGCAGCTCTTTATTCTGGAAGATCAGGATGCCCTCCACGATGATCACCTTGGCGGGCCTGATCTCCACGGTCTGATCGGTGCGGTTGTGCAGCGCATAGTCATACACGGGGCAGTAGATGGTCTGGCCCGCCTTCAGCTTTTTCAGGTCCTGGATCATCAGGTCCGTGTCGAAGGCGTCCGGGTGGTCGTAATTCTGCTTGCAGCGCTCCTCGAAGGAGCAGTCCTGCCGCTTATAGTAGTTGTCGTGGTGCACCACGGCGATATCGTCGCCGAACCGGGACACCAGGTGCTCCGTGAGGGTGGTTTTGCCGCTGCCGGTGCCCCCGGCGATGCCGATGAAGATGGTGTTCATATCTCTGCCTCCCGCATAAGCGTATATTCTGCATACATTATAAAAAACTTCCCGGCATATTGCAAGGGAACTTGTAAAAAAAGCATGAACTTCCAAGGATTTCAGTTGACGCGGCCCGGGAAAATGAGTATGATAATAGGGTATAATTTTCGCCCACTTTCGGTGTTTTCCAATGGAGGATATAGATCATGAAGCTCATCAAGTGCCCCAAATGCGGAGAAATGTACTCCGACAGCTATAGAACCTGCCCCTTCTGCCAGGAGGACGAGGCCCTGAAGGGCCGGAGCGCCGCGCCCCGCCGCAAGGTCACCCGCCGCCGCCGTGCCCCCAGCATCCTGGGCCCGGCCATGGTGCTGGTGGTGGTGCTGGCTGCGGTGCTGGTGGGCGTGCTGCTGTTCGGCGGCAAGGGCAATGCCGAAAAGCCCGATGATCCCGCCGTGGTGGAGCCGGATCCCGCTCCCGCAACGCCCCTGACCCTGGACCAGACCACCCTGAACCTGAACCAGGCGGAAACCGCCACCCTCACCGTCACCGGCGCAGAGGACGTCCTCTGGACCAGCAGCGACACCAACGTGGCCACCGTGGACGACACCGGCCTGGTCACCGCCGGAATCCCCGGCACCGCCACCATCACCGTCACCACCGCCGACGGCTCCCAGTCCGCCGCCTGCACCGTCAACGTGGCCACTCCCCTGCCGGAGCCGCCTAAGGAGGAGCTGGGCCTGCGCTCCATCTATCAGAACAAGGGCGAGACCATCAACGAGTTCTCCGCCAAGGTCGGCTCCACCGTCCAGATGCGCGTGGACGGCACGGAGCAGACCGTCACCTGGACCATTGAGGACACCAAGATCGCCACCGTGGACGCCAACGGGCTGGTCACAGCCGTCTCTAAGGGTAAGACCATCCTGAAGGCCACCGTAGGCGACCAGAGCGTCAGCTGCTTTGTCATCGTCAACTGAATCACCGCCTCTCCCCCGCCCCGCAGACTACTTCTGCGGGGCGGTTTTCTTGTTCCCCCAAAGCCCCGTAGAGCTTGCCGCCAGCGGGCGGCAAATACCCTTTTGGAACAAGCTGAAGCGCCCCATGCGGCTTTGCCGCATGGGGCGCTTGTGACAGCTACGGGGATAATTACTCAGCCTTCTCGGCGGCAGCCTTTTCAGCAGCAGCCTTGGCGGCAGCAGCCTTCTTCTCGGCGGCAGCCTTCTGCGCGGCCTTGAACTTCTCCTTCTCCTCGGGAGTGGGGATGGGCTCAATGGCGTTGCGGGGGCAGGCCTTGGCGCACATGGTGCAGCCCTTGCACTTGGCATAGTCGATGACGGCCACGTTGTTGACCACGTGGATGGCGTCGAACTTACAGGTGCGCTGGCACAGGCCGCAGCCGATGCAGGAGTTGGCGCAGACCTTTGTGACGGCGGGGCCCTTGTCCTTGTTGGAGCAGTTGACGAACACCTTCTTGGAGTAGGGGACCTCCACGATCAGCTTCCGGGGGCAGGCCTCGCGGCAGGCGCCGCAGTTGGTGCACTTTTCCTTGTCCACCACGGCCGCGCCGTTTTCACCCACATGGATGGCGTCGAACTTACAGGCGGCCACGCAGGAGCCGAAGCCCAGGCAGCCGTACTTGCAGGCCAGAGCGTCGCCGGCCAGGACCTTAGTGGCGGCCAGACAGTCGTTGACGCCGCGATACTCGAAGTTCTTCACCGCATTGACGCCGCCGTTGCACAGCACGTGAGCCACCATCTTTTCGCCGGTGGGAGCCTCCATGCCCATGATGGCAGCGATCTTGGCAGCGCCCTCGGCCCCGGCAGGGGCGCAGGCGTTGATGGGAGCCTTACCGGCCAGGATGGCCTCAGCGCAGCCGCCGCAGCCGGGATAACCGCAGCCGCCGCAGTTGGCGCCGGCCAGACAGGCCTGAATCTCGGGCAGGCGGGGATCCACCTCCACCTCAAAGACCTTGGCGGCCACCGCCAGGATCAGGCCGAACACAATGGCAAGGGCGCCAAGGACCACAACGGCCCAAATGACAGTAGTAAAATCCATAATTTTTCCTCCTTACCAGACCTTCAGGCCGCTGAAGCCCATGAAGGCCAGAGCCATCAGGCCGGCGGTGACCAGCGCGATGGGGAAGCCCTCAAAGGACTTGGGGATGTCGCTGGAGACCTCCAGCTGCTCGCGGACGGCGGCAAACAGGAAGATGGCCAGCAGGAAGCCCAGACCGCCGGTGATGCCGTAAACCACGGAGCTGATGAAATTGTAGTCGTTCTGCACGTTCAGCAGGGCCACGCCCAGCACGGCGCAGTTGGTGGTGATCAGGGGCAGGTACACGCCCAGGGCGGTGTACAGGGTGGGGATGTTCTTCTTCAGGAACATTTCCACAAACTGCACCAGACCGGCGATGACCAGGATGAAGGCCACGGTCTGCATGAACTCCAGGTGCAGCGGCACCAGAATCAGGTTCACCAGATAGCAGAAAGCGGAGGCCAGACCCATAACGAAGGTCACGGCGGCACCCATGCCCACTGCGGTGTCGATCTTCTTGGACACGCCCAGGAAGGGGCAGATGCCCAGGAACTGGGAGAAAATAAAGTTATTGGTCAGAATAGCGCCAAGGGAGATGGCGAGCAGAGTCGTAACAGACATAGCTTACTTGACCTCCTTTTTCTTTTCGCTCTTGGCCAGGGCCCACTGCATCGCAGCGATGAGAGCGCCCAGGGTCAGGAAGCCGCCCACCGGCAGGGTCAGCAGCTTGATGCCGAATTCCTCGGGGAAGATGACGATGCCGGGCGCGCTGCCCAGTCCGCCGCCGCCCAGCAGGCCGCCGCCGAACTTGCCGGAGCCCAGCAGCTCACGGAACACGCACATGATGATCAGCACGATGGTATAGCCGATGCCCTGGCAGACGCCGTCCACAGCGGAAGCGCCGATGCCGTTCTTGGAGGCGAAGCCCTCGGCACGGCCCAGGATGATGCAGTTCACCACGATCAGGGGGATGAACACGCCCAGGGAGTTGGACAGGGCGGGAACGAAGGCCTTCAGCAGCAGGTCCACGCAGGTGACGAAGCCGGCGATGACCACGATGAAGCAGGCGATACGGACCTCATTGGGGATGATCTTGCGCAGCAGCGCGATGAAGATGTTGGAAAGGGTCAGGATGATCAGAACGGACACGCCCATGCCCAGGCCGTTGAAGAACGACGTGGTGATGGCCATGGTGGAGCACATACCCAGCAGCTGCACCAGCACGGGGTTCTGGGTGATCAGGCCCTCCTTGAATTGCTTGCCAAAGTTCATATTGCAGCTCCTCCTTTCTTAGCCCAGAGCTTCCACGGCAGCCAGGGCGGCGTTAGCGCCCATGGTGATGCCCTTGGTGGAAACGGTGGCGCCGGAGATGGCAGTGATGTTGCTGCCCACCGCCAGGGTGCCGGCGCCGGACATACCGACGAACTGATCCAGCACGGGGGTTCCGGCGGCGTTGGGCTTGTTCTCGACCACCTTGGTGCCGATGCCGGAGGTCTCGGAGTGGCTGACCACGGAGATGCCGGTGATGGCGCCGTTGGCGTCGATGCCCACCATCATGGTGATGGTGCCCTGGGAACCGGAAGCAGCAACCTTGGCCACATAGCCGGCCTCAGCGCCGCCGTTGGTGACGCCGTACAGCTCGCTGACGGTGCCGCCCTGTGCCTTGGCGGCGTCAATCGCAGCCTGGGGGATTTCCAGGGCGTCGGTAAACTCGCTGCCCTCGGGGACAACGGCGCTCATGGCCACCCGGGTCTTTTCGGCCTCGATGGCGGCGATCTTGTCCTTGGTGACGCCGTTGACCAGGCCCAGCAGCAAGGCCACCACCAGGGAGATAACGGTCAGGGTGCCGGCGACCTTCAGAATAAACTTACCGGAGATCTTCATTTTGCAGCCGCCTCCTTCTTTTCTTTCTTGGGAGCACCGTAGATGGTGGGCCGGATGTACTTATCCAGCAGCCAGGTGGTGCAGTTCATGATCAGGATGGAATAGCAGACGCCCTCGGGATAGGAGCCGAAGCGGCGGATGAAGCAGGTCAGCAGGCCGCAGCCGATGCCGAAGATGATCTGGCCGGGCTTGGTAACGGGAGAGGTGGCATAGTCGGTGGCCATGAAGATGGCGCCCAGCATCAGGCCGCCGCCGAAGACGTTATAGAGCATGTAGTCCACAGCGGAGATACCGGCGGGAGCGGAGATCAGGCACAGGACGGCCACGGTGGCGATGAAGGCCACGGGGGTGTGCCAGGAGATGACCTTGCGGATCACCAGGTACACGCCGCCCAGCAGCAGCATCAGCGCGGAAACCTCGCCCAGGGAGCCGCCGATGCGGCCCAGGAACATATCCACCACGGAGTAGTTGCTGGTCAGGGAGGCCAGGTCGCCGCCCTTCATGATGGCCAGGGGGGTGGAGGAGGTAACGGCGTCAGCGTTGGAGCCGAAGATGGACAGCTTGCTCATGGGCACGGCCCAGGTGGTCATGGCGGTGGCATAGCTGGCCAGCAGAACGGCACGGCCCGCCAGAGCGGGGTTCATGAAGTTGCAGCCGATGCCGCCGAACAGTTGCTTGACCACCACGATGGCGAAGAACGCGCCGATGATGATCATCCAATAGGGCAGCGTGGGGGGGCACACAAAGGCCAGCAGCATACCGGTGACCACGGCGGACAGGTCGCCGATGGACTGGGGCTTCTTCAGGAGCTTGCGATAGCCCCACTCCCAGAACACGCAGGCGGCCACGGACACCAGGGTCAGGGCCAGGGCCCGGAAGCCAAAGACGAACACGCTCATGATCAGAGCGGGGATCATGGCAATGATCACGTCCATCATGATGGTCCGGGTGCTCTCGTTGGACCGGATGTGGGGGGAGGAGGACGCGATCAGCTTCAAATTCTTGTAATCGGTCATGGTTTACGCCTCCTTCTTTTCGGCGGCGGCCTTCTCGGCCTCTGCCTTGGCCTTGGCGGCCATTCTTGCATTGTTGACTTTCTGCTTGCCCATGCGGAAGGCGTGGGTCAGGGGCAGACGGGCGGGGCAGGTATAGGCGCAGGCGCCGCACTCGATGCAGTCCATGCCGTGGAGGGTGTTCTGCCAGGTGTCCACGTCGCCCTTCATCAGGTACTTATACATGAACACGGGCTCCAGCCGCATGGGACACACGCCCACGCACTTGCCGCAGCGGATGCACTGGGGATGCTCCTCATACTGCTCCTCGTCGCCGGCGAAGGCCAGCATGGCGCCGGTGCCCTTGCCCACGGTGACGTCCAGGTTGTACTGGGCAAGACCCATCATGGGGCCGCCCATGATCAGCTTGTAGGTTTCTTCCTTCAGGCCGCCGCAGGCGTCGAACAGGGCAGTGATGGGGGTGCCGATGGGGCATTCGAGGTTCTTGGGCTCGATGACGCCGGAGCCGGACACGGTGACCACCTTGCTGACAACGGGCATACCGGTGTAAACAGCCTTATAGATGGCGCAGGTGGTGTTCAGGTTGAAGATGCAGCAGCCTGCGTCGGCAGGCAGCTTGCCGGAGGGAACCTGACGGCCGGAGATGGCCTGGCACAGCTGCTTTTCAGCGCCCTGGGGGTAGCGGGTATGCAGCACCTCCACCACCACGGGGGCCTTCAGCTCGGCGATGGTCGCGTTCAGCACATCGGCCGCGTTCTGCTTGTTGGCCTCCACGCCGATGTACACATGCTCCACGCCGAAGCACTTGGCCAGCAGGGTGGCGCCCTTGATGACCTGCTCGGGCCGCTCCAGCATGGTGCGGTGGTCGCCGGTGATGTAGGGCTCGCACTCGGCGGCGTTGATGATGACATAGTCCACCTTGCCGAGGCCGGAGCTGATCTTCACGTGGGTGGGGAAGGTTGCGCCGCCCTGGCCCACGATACCGGCGTTCTTGACGATCTCCACCAGCTGCTCGGGAGTCAGGCTGTCAGGGTCGTCCACGGGATGAATGTCCGGACACACGGTGTTCTGGAAGTCGTTCTCGATGACCACGGACATCATGGTCCCGCCCATGGAGAAGGGACGGGGCTCCACTGCCTTCACCGTGCCGGACACGCTGGCATGGATGGGAGCGGACACGAAACCGCCGGGTTCACCGATCTTCTGACCGATGGTCACCTTGTCGCCCACCGCAACGATGGGCTTGCAGGGTGCACCGATGTGCATAGACATGGGAATGACCACCTCAGCCGGGGCTGCCAGCTGTTCGATGGCCTTTTCATTGGTTGCGGCCTTCATATCATTGGGATGAACGCCGCCAAAGAAAGCTTGTGCCATTGTCTTCACCTCATCTTACTACTGGGTGGCCCTATGCCACCACATACTGCCCTAAATTCTACACCAGATTTGGCTTCTTGTCCACCCCCTGTATTCCGGTTTTCTGCAAAAATTATAGGTTTTTGTCTTATTCTTAGCTTTTCGGAGGGAATCCGGCGGAATCTTTATCCAAAAATACCCGAAATTTCTCGTTCTTGTGTTTGGGGGCGGCATATGGTATACTATGCGCAGAAAAGCGGACATATGGCCGCCTGCGGGGCGGCGTGTCACAAGAAAGGAAGTGCTTTCATGCCCGATCGCATTCAGATTAAAGAAGAAGCCAAGCAGGTGCTGCGGGGCGCCCGGGTGAACCCCTACCTGGTGTCACTGATCGTTGTGGGGGTCCTGGGCCTGCTGGGCGGGCTGGACTCCTATGTGGGGGCGTCCCAGACCGTGGACCAGATGGCAGGCTATGACCCCGACCTGGCGGCGATGCTGCCCAGCTTTCCGGAGTTCCCGGTGCTGCTGGTGGCCTTTGTGGCGGCGGTGAACTGGCTGGCCCAGGCAATTCTCAGCGCCGGCTGGTCCATCTATCACCTGGGCGTGCGCCGGGGCAAGGAAATGCCCTTCTCCTGCCTGCTGGACGGGTTCGGCTTCCTGGGGAAGCTGATCCTGCTGAACATCGTTATGAGCATCTTCGTGTTCCTGTGGTCCCTGCTGTTCTATATCCCCGGCCTCATCGCCCAGTACCGGTACCGCTTCGCGGTGTATAACCTGTGCGAAAATCCCGACATCGGCATCATGGAGGCCATCAGCATGAGCAAGGCCCAGACGGCGGGCTTCAAGTGGACGCTGTTTGTGCTGGACCTGTCCTTCATCGGGTGGATTCTGCTGTCCGGCCTGACCCTGGGCATTTTGGACATCTGGCTGTCCCCCTACCGGGAGCAGGCCAACGTGGGCTATTTCCAGGAGATCAAGCGGGTGAAGGGCATCGGCTTCCAGTCCGGCCCCGATAACGGCGGCGACGATCCCTTCCGGCCCATCGACCCCTTCGGCCCCAACGAATAAGCAAAAAAATCCTGCGGCAGAGCCGCAGGATTTTTTCTTATTTGTAGTAATCCGTTTCGTCGGTGAGGGCCATAGGTAGGCCGTTGTGATACACCGGCAGGGTCTGGAACTTGAAGCGGCTGGTGCGGTGCCTCCGGTCGATCTGCTCCCGGATGGCGGGGTCGCAGACGCCCCGGCGGACATACTCGTTGACGGCGTGATAGGTGAAGCCCAGGTTGTCCTCGTCGGTGAGGCCGGTGAGGCCGTCGGAGGGGGGCCTTCACCAGGAACTTTTCCGGCAGGCCCAGCACACGGCCCAGGGCGATGACCTCCTCGGTGGTGTACATGCCCAGCGGGGAGAAGGCTCCGGCGGAGTCGCCGTAGATGGTGCAGTAGCCCACCCAGTCCTCGGAGAGGTTGCTGGTGTTGATGACAATGCCGGCGGGCAGCGTCTGGGCCACGGCATACAGGGTGGCCATGCGGACGCGGGAGGGCAGGTTCACGGCGGTCTGGCGGCTGGGAGTCAGGCCCGCCTTCTCCATCTCCTGCAGAACGCCCTGAACAGCGTCGTGGATGTTGATGGTGCAGTGGGGGATCTGCAAGTGCTCCACCAGGGCCTGGGAATAGTCGATGTCCGGCTGGACGCCGTTGGGCATCAGCACGCCGTATACGTTCTCCCGGCCATAGGCGGCCACAGCCAGCGCCGCCACGGTGCTGCTGTCCTTGCCGCCGGAAATGCCGATGACGGCGGTTTTGCCGCCGCACTGGGTCATCTGCTGGTCCATCCACTCCAGCAGGCCCGCCAGCTGCTTCTGGGGATTAAATTCCATAGGAATGCGCCTCCTGTCTTTCAATTGGTGTTATTTTACCCCCCAGGGGTCCCGATGGCAAGCATTTTTTCCGCTGATGAGGGTGGCTTCCGCGGGGATATGCGGTGCATCATACGGCTCTCTTCCGTGCTGCAAATGTTTATTGGGGCTTTACGCCGTCAATGGTCAGCACCGTGACGGTGCCGCCGGGGGCGTATGGCTCCAATGCCCGCCGGAAATCGTCGATAGTTTCCATTTCCTTGCTGCCCACATAGTAGCGCTTATCGAAAAAACCCTTCTGGGGCGTGTAGTCGGAGCTGGACCCGGCGGTGACAGTCCGGCTGCCGTGAAGCAGGCGAAGCTCCACAATGTCATTCTCCTCCGCCAGCGCCGCCAGCTGCTCCAGGGAAAAGGGCTTTCCGGCAGCCTTCTCCCGGCCCGATACCGGCTGCCTGGTCTTGGGGGATCTGCGGTGCTTCCGGACGATGTTGATCTCCACCAGTGCGCATATAACGCCGTAAAAGAGTCCCCAGGTCAGCACGATCAGCAGCACGAACACCACCGCCCGGGGCGTACTCATGGGCCGACTTCCGTTGACCACTGTCAAAAGCCAGTAGGACAATAGACACAGCAGTATCCGGCAAATGGGCCAGGTGTAGCCGGTAGCGTTTTTGTTCACGCGGAACAGTGCGCACCATAGGGCTTCCAGACGCTTCTTCATAGAGCTTCCCCTCCTTTTTTCTCATTGTATCCCATCTCACGGACTGCCGTCAACACAATTATGATATGTTCCTGTTTTCAACGGAGCGGTGAGACGGCTCCACATACACGGCGCAGACATTGCAGCCCGGGGCGCAAGCGGGGAAATTTTGATTTCCCGACAGGGTGCGGCCTTTTTTGCTCCCTCCGGCGGATAAAATGGGGGAAAGGAGGTCGAACGCCATGAAATTGCAGCGAAAAGGTGAGTTTCTATCCACCCGGGTCCAGTACATCCCCCTGGGCCGCATCCGGCCCAACCCCCAGCAGCCCCGCCGCAGCTTCGATGAGGAGGGCCTGGCGGAGCTGGCGGCCAGCATCCGCTCCTGCGGGATTCTGCAGCCCCTGACCGTCCGCCGGGCCGGAGACGGGTATGAGCTGGTGGCCGGGGAGCGGCGGCTGCGGGCGGCCCGGATCGCCGGACTGCGGGAGGTGCCGTGTCTGGTGGCCCAGGTAGGGGAGGAGGACTCCGCCCTGCTGGCCCTGATGGAGAATCTCCAGCGCCGGGACCTGGACTGCTGGGAGGAGGCGCAGGCCATCGCCCGGCTGATCTCCCGGTATGGGCTCAGCCAGGAGGAGGCCGCCCGGCGGCTGGGCCGGGCCCAGCCCACCGTGGCCAACAAGCTGCGCCTGCTGCGTCTGCCGGAGGACGTGCGGGCCCTGCTGCGGGAAAACGGCCTGACGGAGCGCCACGCCCGGGCGCTGCTGCGGCTCCAGGACCCGGAGGTCCAGCGCCGGGCCGCCGGGGATATGGTGCGCCGGGGGATGAACGTGGCCCAGGCGGAGGCCTATGTGGAAAAGCTCCTGCAATCGGCCCAGGTCACCCCGCCCCGGGGCCGGAGCACCTACATCATCAAGGACGTGCGGCTGTTCCTCAACAGCGTGGACCGGGGGCTGCATCTGATGCGCCAGGCCGGGGTGGACGCCGGATGGGACCGGCAGGACACGGACCGGGAGATCCTGCTGACCATCCGCATCCCCAAGCGCGCATCGGGAAAAATCGACAGTGTGTCCGGAAGCTGTTGATTGTTACCGGATTGTAACTTTTTTCCGGCAGGGATGTAGTATACTGTATAAACTGCGAATTGTTGCAGCTATACAGAAATGAGGAGGGGCATCCATGGAACAGACCAACCAGAAGCCCTTACAGGAGGAAAAGAAAAAACGGTCCGCAGGACGTATTGCGGGACTGGCTGCCGGCATCGCCGTGGGCGTGCTGGCGGCGGCGTACATAGCCGTCTGCGCGGTGGCCGCCGCCGGAGGGACCACCCTGCGGGGCACCCAGGTGCTGGGGGTGGACGTGGGCGGCCTTACGGCGCAGCAGGTCCAGGACAAATGGCAGCGGGAGGGCGACGCCGCCTGCCGGAAGGAGACCATCGACCTGACCCTGGAGGATCAGGTCATCGGCACGGTGAACCTGACGGAGCTGGGGGTGTCCGTGACGCCCCAGGAGGCGGCCCAGGCCGCCTGGAACGCGGCCCACGGCGGCAATTTCTTCGTCAACGGCTATCACCTGATCCGCAGCTGGTTCGGGGACACCCAGGCGCAGGTCCAGTGGGACCTGGACGCCGGGCAGCTGTCCCAGCGGGCGGAAAGCCTCAGCCGGGAGCTGAGCCTTGACCCGGTGGACGGGGCGTACCGCATGGAGGAGGGCAAGGGCGACGGCTTCTACGTCATCAAGGCCGCCGACGGCCGCACCATTGACCGGGACAAGCTGGCCCGGGCCCTGCACCAGGCAGTGACCACCCGGTGCATGGACCCCATCCCCTGCGTCAGCACCATCACCCAGGGCAAGCCCCTGGACCTGGCGGCCCTGGAGCAGGAGATCGGCGGCCAGGGAAAGAACGCCTCCTATGACCGGTCCACCGGCCAGGTGGTGGAGGGGCGCATAGGCGTCACCTTCGACGTGGCCGGGGCCGAAAAGCTGGTGGAGGACGCCCAGCCCGGCCAGGAGATCGTCATCCCCGCCCAGATCACCTATCCCACCGTCACCAAGGCGGAGCTGGAGAAGGTGCTGTTCCGGGACGTGCTGGGACAGTACACCTCCTATGTCTCCGGCACCAGCGACCGGATTTTCAACGTCCGCAAGGCCGCCGGAAACATCAGCGGCTCCGTGGTCAACAGCGGCGAGAACTTCAGCTATAACAATGCCGTGGGCCCCACCACCAAGGAGGCCGGATTCAAGATCGGCACCGCCTATGTGGGCGGCAAGGCCGTGCCCTCCTATGGCGGCGGCGTGTGCCAGGTGTCGTCCACCCTGTACTATTCGGCCCTGCTGGCCAACCTGAAGATCGTGTCCCGGGCCTGCCATATGTACGCCCAGGACTATGTCCCCTCCGGGTGCGACGCCACGGTGTTCTGGCCGTACCTGGACTTTGTTCTGCAGAACAACACGGACTATCCCATCAAGATCGTCACCTATTGGTACAACAACAACGTCACGGTGAAGATCTTCGGCACCAAAACCGACAGCAGTTTCGTGAAGATCACCAGCAAAACCGTGTCCACCACCCCCTGGAAGACCATCTATAAAGAGGTGGACAGCCTGGCCCCCGGCGTGGAGCGGGTGACCCAGTATCCCATCACTGGGTTCACCGTGCAGACCTGGCGGAATGTGTACGACGGCAACGGAAATCTGATCTCCAGCAGTTTCGAGGCGGAGAGCAATTATGACAGCCGGGACAAGATCGTGGAGGTGGGCAAGCAGGAGCCCCAGCCGGAGCCCAAGCCCGATCCCACACCCACCCCAGAGCCTGAACCCACCCCGGACCCGGAGCCTGAACCCACACCCGATCCCGCCCCGGACCCGGCAGAACCCGGAACGTAAGCATAAAAAATCAGGGCCTTTTCAGGGCCCTGATTTTTTATGCTTATCAAAAAGGGCCTTGCCCTTTTTGAGACTCGCCGTCCACCAGGGAGCGGAAAAACGCCTCCCGGGCGGGATGCTGATAGGTGCGGCTGATGGGGACGCAGCCGCCGCTTTCCATGACAAAGGCTCCGTCCCTGATGCACCGGATCCGGGACAGGTTCACCCAATAGCTCTGGTGGCAGCGGATGAAGCCCCGGCTCTCCTCCAGCAGCTGGGCGGGGGTCCGCTGGGTCATGAAGTCTCCCCGGGTGGTGACCACCCGGGTTTTCCGCAGCACCCGCTCGGCATACAGCACCTCTGACACCGGCACCCGGTACGATGCGCCGTCCCGCTCCAGCAGCAGGTCGGCGCGGACGGCTCCCAGGGCGTCCATGGCCCGCCGCAGGGCGGGACCCAGCCGCTGGGCCATCTGGGATTTCAGGATAAAATAAACGTGCTCCACGTCATACACCGACGTGGCATAGTCCAGAAAGCTGCTGACGAAAATCACCTGGCAGCGGGGCAGCTTCTCGTGCAGGCGCTGGGCCAGCTCGATGCCGCTGCTGTCGGGCATACAGATATCCAGCAGGGCGATGTGGGGCCGGTAGCCCCCGCCGGTAACGGCGTCCATCAGCTCCCCAGGGGCGGAAAACGTGCGGATGTCGCAGTCGGCGGCCTCCGGCGTCTCCCGGGCGCAGCGCAGGGTATTCTGCATATGCAGGGTGTCGTCGTCGCAGATAGCAAGACGGAACATCAGGCTTCCTCCGTTTCTCCTTGATTTTCCGGCAGCTGCAGGGCAATGGACACGGTGAACTGTCCGTCCCGGACCTCCTGGGTGCAGGAGCCGTGGTACCGCCCGGCCAGGTCCGTCAGAATGTGCAGGCCGATGCCCCGCTCCAGCTGGGGAATGCGGCGCTTCTTCCGGGTGTCATCCGCTGGGGCGGGGTTGGTCTCCGTCACCACCAGATAGTCCTTCCGCAGCCCGGCCTCCAGCCGGATGAACGGCGAGGCCACCTGGCCGCAGGCCTCCACGGCGTTGTCCATCAGGTTGCCGAACAGGATCACCAGGTCCACGTTGGCAATGGGCAGCCTCCGGGGCAGCACCACCGATGCCTCCACCGGGATCCCGGCCTGCCGGGCCTCCCGGATGCGGCTGAACAGGAAGGCGTCCACCAGGGGATTTTCGCACTGGCCCAGCTGGGAGCTGTGCTCCTGCTGGCGCATCAGTTCCCCGGCGTAGGCCGTGGCCTCCTGGTGGCGGTCACTCTCCAGCAGCAGCTGGATGGTGTGCATATGGTGGGCGATGTCGTGGCGGATGCGACGGTTGTCCTCGTACTGATCCACCAGGGCGGAGTAGTGCTTCAGTTGGTTGTCCAGCTGGTCATTCAGCAGGCGGTTGGCGGTCTCCAGCTCCGCCTTCCGGGCGGTCTGCCCGATCAGGCAGAACAGCGCCACGTCGGACACGGCAAACAGCAGGATCAGAACGGACATTCGCGGCCAGTTGACGGCCTCCGGAAACTGGGTATACAGCCGGAACATGGTAATCAGGCAGACGCTCTGCTGCAGGGGGAAAACCGTGAAGATCAGCCATTGGGTCAGGGTCAGCGGCCGGCCGTTCCGGGAGAGGGCCCGGGTGGCCAGGGCCAGGACTCCGGCATACACCGAAACCGTCAGCAGAGCCATAGGCTCCGCCGCCGCGGAGTGCCAATAGTCGACCTCTCCGTTCAGGCCAAACAGCATCGGGAAAACCATCGACAGCATCATCTCCATCATCAGGAGCGTTGCCTCCGGCAGCAGGGCCACAAAGGCCGTCAGGGGAATCGGGCTGCGGTACAGCGTCAGCCCCAGGATCAGAAATAGCAGCGGAATGGAGATCAGCCGCAGCACCGACAGCCGGTTCAGCCCATAGTTGACCCCCAGCGCCACCGCCGGGACCACCACCGCGCAGATCAGCATGGTTATCCGGAAGCTGAATCGGGGCGTCAGATTTTTCCACAGGAACAAAACCCAGACTGCCAGCAGGCAGATGTTATAGATCATGGAAACCGTCGTGCTCAAAAACATCCCTCCTATACAGTGAAAATACATTGTAGCATACGCCGCCGATAATTGCAAGAACTGGAAATTTATGGTAAATAATGTCGAGTTCTGCGCATTTTGCGGCGAATTATGCAAATTCCATGAAATGGGAGAAATCCTGGGTTATAATGGCATAAAAGCGTGGTATCGCCACGGCACGGGAGGATCACGCCACCAAGAAGAAGGAGAGAACATCCATGACAAGCAAGCTGACCATTCTGTCCATTGACCCCGAGACCGCCGGTGAGGACGTCCGGCGGATGCAGGAAGCCCTCTGCCTGCTGGAGCAGCTGCGGCAGCTGCTGAAAAACATCGGAAGCCATGACCTGGCGGACCTGGCCGTCTGTGCGGCCCAGGAGCTGCAGGAAGCCGTCCGCTGCATCCGGGAGAGTGCCCGGAAATATGAGAACGTTGAGCTGGAGCCGGAACTTACCCGCCCCGGGGAGGGTTCCGGCGCCGTCTGGCTGGCTGCGGCGGCGGCAAAGCTGCTGGCCCAGGTGCCCACCCATGAGGAATGGGCCTGCCGGGAGCGGACCGCCATCGACCGGCACATTGCCGACGGCAAGCGCCGGGTGCGAGAGCTGACGGAGCAGCTGAGCGGCCTTCCCCGTTCGCGGCGCAGAGTCTGATTCCGCAAGCCATTCCCCTTCCCTCATATCCCCGCCCGCTGCCTGCCTTTTTCCGGCAGCCCCGGGCGGGGTCTCTTTTTGCGGCCGCCGGTGCAGAAAGCTCTTGAAAACGGGCGCGCTGTAGGGTATACTATGGGGGCGGCCGCTCAAGCCGACAATATATAACCGGGTGTAGCGCAGTTGGTAGCGCGCCTGCTTTGGGAGTGCCGTGGCGGTATCCGGAACAGGGCAAGGCGAAACGCTGCAAAGTCTTGTAACACCTGCGTTTGCGGGACTTTCCCCGATTGCCGAAAGCGGTATAAAATCGGCTTTGACCACATAAATGACCACAGACAGAAAATCTTTGATTTTCTCCCTCGCCGTGGTATCATGGCAGAAAAGTGAATATCCGGGTATAGCGAAGTTGGTATCGCGCCTGGTTTGGGAGCAGGATGCCCCCCTTTCAAGTCGGAAAATACCGTGACCGCAATCCCTTGATACGCCTACGATACAGGCACTTCCCCCGCAAGTCGAGGTGGTCAAAAAAACCGCCTGACCACATGTTTGACCACAGTTAAAGCAAAACTGAATACCCAAAAATCCGGGATTAGCGCAGTTGGTAGCGCGGGTGGTTTGGGAGAATACGCCCAGCCGGATCGCCTAACTTCATAACGGGGTGTTGCGCAGTTGGTAGCGCGCCTGCTTTGGGAGCAGGAGGCCCAGGGTTCGAGTCCCTGCACTCCGACCACTTTTCTTTGAAAAACCGCCTTTTTAGGCGGTTTTTCTGCGTTAAAAGTTCGACTTTCAGACTGCATTTGACCACATTTCAACTGTGGTCAGAGAGGTGAAATGGCAGTAATAACTGCGGTGCAGAAAAACTGCGAGAACCGTAAAATCCCTAACCAATCCCTAACAGGAGTATTTTCAACATTTTTGTGCGCAGGTGTGACAATACCTTGAACTTTTCGGCGTTATGCACTATAATATTTCTACGGTGGGCCTTTGCGCCACCAAGGCGACCGTACGGGAGTTTTCCCATGCGGTCTTTTTTGTTGTATCTATAACATTTTGATTAAGGGAAATGCTCAATAATAGTCCGTAGATTATGGCAGAAAAATTGGAGGGGTGCATATGCCGAACAAAACATTGGTTCCCGATAAGTTGCAAGGGTATTTACTTCAGGTGAAGCATATGCTCTTTGAGCTCATTTCAGTTGATGACCGCGTTGTTAGCGTCGAGAAACTGGATGATGTGGCCGTAGAGACTGATGGAAAGGTTATTGCTGAACAAGTAAAAAGCGTTACGTCAGCTAATAATCCAATAGCTGAACGGTCTTCAGTTTTCTGGAAAACTCTCTACAACTGGTGTACTTATATCGAGGCTGGGGATCTACCGTCTGGAGCCATTATGCGCTTTGTAGTTGTTTCAAACGGTACTGTCATCCCCGGCGGCATTCAAGCGTCCTTCATGAATGCGCACTCTGACTATGAGGCCCAAAAAGCGCTTGCCGATGCCAAAGAAGCAATTTTGGGTACAACTCAAGGTGGTTCTGCAGCCGATGTGTATGCAACCCTACCAGGTTCGTATAGAGACTATATAAGATACCTCTTTGATGACAGCCGAACTAAAATCGTTTGCGATGTTATCAAGGCTATGGAAATCGAGATACACAATAACACCTATGACGAAGATCTCCTAAATCGTTTTAGCAATCAAGTAGGCATTCCTTCTGAATATGTCGATCTTCTTCTGACAGATATGCTCGGCTGGGTTACTCAAACAGTGGAATCATTTACAAAGGACAACAAACCCGCCTACATTTCTGCAGCAGATTACCGCAAAGCCTTGAACGCACAAATCAGGGCATATAATACAAGCGCCGTGCTTCGAGCAGTTTCACGAGCTCCTTCACGAATCGAACAAAGTGGCGAAGTAGAACGACTTGACACCTACATTAGGCAATTACAGTTAGTTGAAGTGGATGATACCACTTTATACGAAGCTGCCAGCGATTTTTTACGCGCAAAAGTTGACAAAATAGAGTGGGCACAGCGTGGGATTGTTCATGCGCAGAGCTTTGAGGATTACCGTGACGCACTTTACCGTATCTGGACGAATCAAAAACAGCTTCTGGGATTGCAATACAGAACGAATCCCATCGCTTGTGGCCAAGCAGTATATTTCAAGTGCAGAGACGATTCTGCGCGGCAAAAGCTACAGGGCGTTGAGGTTCCTCCATTTTTTGGTAGCGGTTCATTACAGGACTTGGCAAACGATCCTGCTGATTCGCCGAAAATTGGATGGCATCCTCAGTATATAGCGCTATTGAAAGAAGGTAGTGTATGAGTAGCCAGGATCTTGATGTAATGTATGTACAAAATCCCGCTCTTGGTGCAGTTCTGCTCTGGAGATTTACTTGCGGATATTACTCTAACGAAAACCGGCCAGTCCCTTTTCCTTTGCTATTTGTGGTCTTACCAATTGTATTTCGCCAAGATTTGTGCAGCGTGATAAAGAGCACCCAAAAAGCCAGCGGTTTATCAAAGGTTTCGGAGAAACTGTTTTCAGGTAAGTTAAATGATAGCATTCATTATGTGAATAATACGGCCATACAAATGCGTGAATTAACACTTGAAGCATTTAATATAGCCGTTGAAGCGCATCTCATGTCGTTGTCAACCGAAAACGCAACAGTATCCCCTCTGACCACAGCTATTCGTAAATATGTTCCCAAAGGAGACTGCAAAATCATGCTGTCTGCCGCAGAAAAACTTGGAGCATGGTGCTCCGAACTCACACTTCTTGAAGTCGGGAAATGGCTGAAAGTGAGGTTTTAGAATGAACTTTACAATTAATTCTATAATTTTATGGCCTCGAAATATTGAACATTCCCCTCGCTGCCTGTCGTTTGATTCCGAAGCTGTCAACATTATTACTGGTGCCTCGCGCACTGGTAAATCCGCGTTAATACCAATTATTGATTATTGCCTTGGCTCCGATAAATGCGCCATTCCTGTGGATATTATTCGTGACGCATGTTCATGGTTTGGGGTGCTTTTTGATATGGCAAACGAGCAAATGCTGCTTTGTCGCCGTGAGCCCGGTAATAAGGGGTCTACTGACGATATGTTCCTCCTTCGGGATAAGGAAATCACAATCCCTGAACATATTGAAAAAAACGCAAATGTTACATCCATTAAGAACATGTTAAACGAGTTGTTTGGGATGTCTTTCCTTGAACTTGATCCCGATACAGGAGTATTCCGACCTTCATATCGCGATTTTATGGCATTCCTTTTTCAACCACAAAACATCGTTGCTAACGCTGATGTTCTGTTCTACAAAGCAGATACAATGGAACATCGCAAAAAGCTCATCGATGTTTTCCCGTATGCACTCGGAGCCGTTACCCCTGAAACGCTCGCTAAGCGCAAAGAAATCGAAAGACTATCTAAAATCTCAGAGCGATATCGGCGAGATCTTGAACAGATCAAAGTCGTTGCTGAAGGATGGAGGCAGGAAGTAGCTGGCTGGTTAACCCAAGCTCATGAGTACGGTCTAACTGATTATGTTACCAATGATACTGATGGGTTTGCTCGTCAAGTTGATGAACTTCGCATTATCTCACAAAAACGAATTGCAGATGCTTCTGTTGCTTCAACGCAAGTTGCTTATTTGTCCGAAGATATCGTGGCATTACGGCAAGAGGAACAACAAATATCCAGTGAATTGTTTGCCGCCCGCAGGCGACATACTGAAATGCTTCAATTGATGCAATCAATGGGTAAATATGATAAATCACTCCAAATCCAACTTGATCGACTCGATATATCAACTTGGATTCGTTCTAATATGATTGAGCAGAATGTACTTCCGATTTTCCAGCCCAGTCATGAAAATGTCATGGACGATATTGATGCTTTGTGCAGTGCCATCGAACAGATTGAGCGCACTACAACAGAAATGGCTGTTGTCCCTGCAGCTTTTGAGCGAGAAATGCAAACTGTGCAAGTGCAAATTCAGGAACTGACTGACAAACTGGAGGCCATCCAAAATCGAATTCGAGTTGAATCTCAGTCGCTTGTTGCTCATCGTGAAGAAAATTACACGTTGGAATCAATTTCGCGTTTTCTTGGACGCATAGATTCTGCAATAAGTACTTACGAACGTATCGGAACGGATAGTGAGCTCCAAGCCAAGCTCGATGAGGTAAATGCTCGTATTGAGCAGCTCAAAAAAGAAGTAAATGAAGCTGAAATTCGACGCAAGCTTGACTATGCTCTGGGCTATATAAGCACAGAGATGGGAAAGATACTCGCTCAACTGGATGTTGAACACCCGGAAGATCCTGCAGAATTCGTTATTAAAGATTTGACCGTGCGAGTTAAGAACCAAGCCGGACGCGATGATTATCTGTGGGAAATTGGTAGCGCATCCAATTGGCTATCTTATCATATAGCACTGATTCTTGCCCTGCACCGCTTTTTCCAAACTAAATCGAGTGTAAATATTCCAAACTTTATTGTTTTCGATCAGCCAAGCCAAGTGTACTTCCCTCGCACTCGCTATTCCCCGGACGAGGCTGAACTGCAGTTAAACGATGACGATAAGAATGCAGTTCGAAAGATATTCGAAAGTCTCTCTATCTTTGTAAAAGATGCTGGGTTTGGAATCCAGATTATAGTGACCGAGCACGCGGATGATGATATATGGGGCAACATACCGGATTCTCGCATCCATTTGGTTGAAAAATGGAGAAATAATGTCAAACTTGTTCCTGTAGAATGGTTAGAGTAAGCGATTACTGGTAAGCCGCATGGTTACAACACTATTTCCCTCGATGATTTGATAAGACAGCACTCTGACACACAAGCGGTATCAGAGTGCTGTCTTGTTGTTAGAAGACACCATTGGTTGCACCAATGGTGTGATTTGTGTACACATTTACCCCACTCTCTCGAACGGGATCACCTTACACCGGCTTTCCTCCGGCGGGTCGGGAGGTCCCGGAGTAGGCGTTGCCGTGGCCGACTCCATGAAGCCGCCGATCTTCTCAGCCGCACCTCGCTGCATATCGTTGGTGATATGCGTGTAGGTGTCCAGAGTGAACCCGGCGCTGTAGTGGCCCAGCATGCTGGACAGGGTCTTCACATCCACGCCGCTGGAGATCGCCATGGTGGCGAATGTGTGTCTGAGGTCGTGAAAGCGCACGTGCTCCTCGATGCCTGCGTTTTTCAGCAGCTTCCGGTTGATCCTCGACACGGCGTCCGGACTCCAGTAACCGCCTGTGCGGGGCGACGGGAACAGGATGGGGTTGTCCGGGTGCTGTTCGTGTTCCTGCACCAGCAGGTCTACCGCCTGCTGCGACAGCGCCACCTTGCGGACAGAGTTTTTCGTTTTCGGTTCCGTCACATCCAGCTCGCCCTCCATGCGGGTGACCTGCTTGTTCACCGTCAGGATGCGCTCTTTCACATTCAAGTCCTCCCACTGGAGCGCCAGCAGTTCGCCCCGGCGCAGTCCGCTGGACAGCTCCAGATAGAACATGGGCAGGACGCCGTACTTCTCCGCTTCCTGAAGGTATCTGCCGATTTTCTCCGGCGGCAGGATGGTCATCTCTTTCTTGTCCTTGGGCGGGATGCGGCAGTTCTCGCAGGGGTTGTACGGGATGAGCCGCTCTTTCACCGCCTGCTTCAGCGCCGCCTGCAGCACTGCATGAACACGCCGCACGAAGGTGTTGGACAGGGGCTTGTCGTTCTGTTTCGCCCCACGGGGCATCCTGCCGTTTTCTTTCAGGTCGTTATACATTCTCTGGATGTGGATGGACGAGAGCTGCTTGAGCTTGATCGCGCCGATGGCCGGGATGATGTGGTGCTCGATGATCCCCTCATAGCCCTTGGCAGTGTTGTAGCGGATGTTGGGCTTGCTGTAAGTTTCAAACCACAGGCGGCACCACTCCGCTGCGGTGTAGTCGCCCGTGTGATTGAGCGGCACGCCGCGATTCTCCCGAATGGCTTTCGCCAGCTTTTCTTTGCACTCCGCCTGGGTCTTGGCGGACACGCTTTTCTGGATGGCCCGGCCGGTGACCGGGTCGATGCCCTGGGTATATCTGCCCTCCCAGCGGCCGCTGGGCTTTTTGCGGATGCTGCCCTCGCCGTTGGCTCGTTTCTTTGCCATTTATGATCCCTCCTTTTTAACACAAACACATACCACAGAGTTTTTGGAATAGCTACTAAAATATTTCAGATTTTTTCGCGGCCTGTTCGTCGATCCATTCCATGAATTTATCACGGGGAACGATGATGCGGCTGCCCAGGGTAATGGTGGGGAAATCCCTGCGGTGGGCCACCTCGTAAGCGTGGGCCAGGCCGATGCCCAGCACATGGGACACATCCTCCACGGTCAGCATCAGCGGGAGTTCGTCAAAAGAATTGTATTTGGATTTTCTCATTCAGTTCCTTTCTACCTTCCGGGCGGAAGGGTTTTAGTTCTTTGTTTTGCGGCGCAGTTTTTGCGCCTCTTACATCGTCAGATCGGGCCACTGCTCCTCATGGTCATCCGGCTTGTGGCCCAGGGCCATGCGCTTCTCCTGCAGCTTTTTCAGCCGCTTCCGGTCGATCTGGATTACCGCCGGGGCGGGACTTGGGGACGGAGTTGTCCCGGAACACCCGGCTCATGTGATGGAGCAGCCGGGTCACCGCCAGCATCGCAGAGGGCGGACGGTTTTCCTCCAAGTGGTTCAGGAGATACTGTGCATACTGGTTGTCCTGCTCGGCGGATCGGGTCAGCCAGTGGATTGCTCGTTCCTCGTCATAGGGAGCTTCCGTTCCGGTAAGGTACAGCTTGCCCAGCATATACTGGGCGTAGGGATTTCCTCCCTCCGCCGACCTGGCAAACCACTCCAACGCGCTGGCGGTATTCTTTTTGATATGCTCGCCTTTGAGCAGTTCCTTGGCCAGCCGGTACATGGCGTAGTGGCTGCCGTTGACCGCGGCGGTGTAGAGCCAGTTCATCCCCTTCCGGGTATCCCGCACTTCCAAATCATCCGAGAGGTACAGCTTGGCAAGAGAGTACTGGGCCACCAGATGTCCCTGCTCCGCCGCCCGTTCGAACCAGTACCGTGCTTCCACCGAGTCCGGGATCAGCAAAGGTCCGTCCCGCCAGAGCTTTCCCATCAGGTACTGCGCATACATATCGCCGCTTTCCGCCAGCCTTTCCATTTCAGAGACGGCTTCGCCGCGCTCCTCCATGGTCAGGCTCTCGTCCCGGATGATGTTCCGCAGTGTCCAGTAGTCGTAGGAGGCGTTGCGGTATTCCTCCGGCTCGTCCTGCTGATTGAGGCCCTTCTCCTCGAAGCTGATCTCACCCAAGCGCAGGCGCTCCGCCTCCTGAATGACCGCATTTTTGATCTGCGTGAACTCTTTCTGCTTTGAGAGAGGAACACTTTCCTGGGGCTTGTCGTGATAGTAGGCATCCACCTTGCTTTGCAGGAGCAGCCACTGGTCATAGCACTTGCTCACGACAGGAAGCCGTTCCATCTCGTCCACGATCTTATCCACCAGATTCTTTAACCGCTTGGGAAGATAGCCGTAGGATTTCTTGCCCTTGACTGTTCCGAGCTGCGCCGCCAGCTCCAGCATGAGCTGTTCGGCGTTTGGGCGGTCACATACGCCGTCCTGCATGGCACGCACCAGTTCCAGCATCGCCCGGCGGGATTCCCGTACCAGCTCATCTCTGGACTCCGACTTCTGTTCGTAGAGGTGCAGCATCTCGTTGCGGAAAATATCGTTGGTGAGCTTGGACTTGATCTGACGGATACCTTCCTTGGAGAGGTAGGCCTGTCCCGGCTTTGCGGACCAGGCCATCATGTGGATGTGCGGGTGCTCGCCCTCGTCGTGGAAGGCAGCGTACCAGCGGAAGTCGTTGGGTGGGATCTTCATTGCCGCCGCGATGTCGCTGCGGTGCGCCCGGATGAGATTTCGCCACGCCGCGGCGTTGTCGAAGCCCAGGCGGGCAGCATCTTCACGCTTGAGAGAGATGATGTGCATCCACACATTTCCGGAGTAGTTCTCCAGCTCCGCCATGGCTTTCTCCAGCGAGACGGAATCACCATCACTGAACAGGCCGTGAGTACCGATGCGCTCCGCACGAGGGCGGGTGGCAATGTACTTCATGTACTGCTCCGACTCGTGAATGGAATCCCAGTTGGCTTCGAGAGCCAGCGTGATGAACGCAGAGGCGTTGACCTTAGTGGGTTTCGTCAGGTAGTCCTCGTACTCATAGAGCGTCTTGCTGTCCGGGAAGTCCTTGACCAGTTTGGCGATGAGCTGCTCCTGCTTTCGTGTGGGCGGACGGTCATCCGGGATAAGCTCCACCCGCTCCCGGGTCGCGATGTAGCGAAGGTATCCGGAGTCCCCGCCGGTGCTTTTGATATAAGGACTCTTGAGGATCAGTCTTGCCATTCGTCATCATCCCAGTCCGGCTCCTGACGGGAGCGCGCATACTTCTCCAGAGAGATGGTACCGTTTGTGGCCTTCACATTCCGGACGCTCTGCGCGCGCCTGCGCTTCAAGTCATCCCGGTCCATCTCGAACGCTTCCGCGATGATACCGTTGGTCATGTCCTGCTCCACGCATCTGGTAAAATCTCTGCGGGCGATATAGTCCTCCAGTCTGCTCAGCCTGCCGTCGATGGCAGACATGATCTCCATGGGCAAGAGCGTTGTGTTGTCCTGTATTCCCAGATAGTCCACATAGAAGTTCACGGCTTTCTCGATGAACTCATTTTTGCTCTGGCAGTTGTCAGCGGCGTACCACTGCTCGATCCTTCTTCTGGTTTCCGGCTGCATCCGGAATGCAATACGATCTCTGGTTTCTTTACTCATTCAATTCCTCCTTTTTGCTGTAAGACATCCTTGAAAAGCCCTGCAACACGGGGCTTTTCGGGGAAGCTGACGCCATCGGTGCTTTTTTCGCCTCTCAAAGACGCCAGCTTCAAACTCCCGAAACTGCCCGCACTGCGGGCAGAAGTGGCGGCTGCGGCGGCGCTTGCGACGCCATGCCTTTATCCTGCTTTTTCTTTCGTCCTGCAAAAGTCTGCCGAAAACGGCTCACATCCGGCTTCAATCCCCTGGTCGGGACTGGGACTCGCTTCCTCCCGGAAAGGCGCACACAAGGCGTTCTGGCGACCCTGGGCGTTGGACTTTTTGAGGAGTTCTGCCACACGATAGCGGGCGGTAGCCTCCTCCACCTGCCGGAGCTGCCGCTCATAGAATGCTTCGAGTACACCTTGGATAGGGCGAACGGTGTAGAGCAGATTTCCGTTCAGGGGTCTGCCATCTTTGCTCTGTACCATCGTCGGCTCCGTGTAGATGAGACCTTTCTCCTCCAGTTGCCGCACATACTTTGCCACCGTATTTTCACTCATGCCGATCGCATGACCGATGGTTTTGTAACTGGGGTAGCACTGGTAGGTCTTACGATTCTCGCACCGGAGCAGATAGGAATAGAGGGAGATCTCACGAAAATCCAGACCGATGCTGAATATCTCGTTTGGTACCATAAAATAGTTTTTCTCTGCACTGCGCTTGGGCCATTTGTTGAAACTCAATTCATACCTCCTGTATTGTCGTAGACTTCTGCGGCACTCACACAGGGAGCGTGCGGAAAGTTTTCATTGCTTTTCCGCTGCCCGTTTGCTATACTTTGGTTAGTTGATTTGTGCGTGCCTGTGTGTGCGCCGAGCCGCCGGACTGTTGCCGCAGTCGCGGCGGTTTTTATTTTGCGGTCGTACTGGTGTGCATCCCTCCGCTGCTTTGCAGCTGAGTCTTTTACTTTCATCTGTGAGCTATCTTTTTCGCCTCCTTCGTGTTAGAATGATTTATATAGCCGTGCCGTTGGAAACGGCACATAGCAAAAGACCGTGCTCCCGGGAGCACGGCCAGAGATGGAATGACCTTCCGAGCGAATTGCCGTATGGCAGAGAGCGCACATGCTCTCATGGGGTGCTCTGTCAAAGGCCATGTGGGTTCGTCAGCGCGGAGACCGTGCCGTACCGAACCGAAGGCAACCTCACCCGGGTGAAATTGTCCTTCTATTATTACTTAGAGAAAATTCGCAAAATCGGAAGGTCTGGAATTGTAAACTTTTTGTGAACGCAGAAAGGGCGGTGAGCTCATGTCCTTCAAGGATACCCAGTCTTATAAAGAGCTTCAGGCGGATTGGCGCTGGATACACTCCATGAACCCGGAAGCTGCCGCCGCCGCAGACCAATGGGTGAAAGAGCATCCGGAGGAGTGGAAGGAGCTGGAGCATATGCTCTACTACAGCGAGGCGAACTTTCACAAGCGTGTAGCACCGGATACTCTGGAGGATTTGGATATAAAGCAGCCCCGATCTTACAATCCGGAAGCGTTCCTGCCGGAGGAAGTACGCAACGCAATTTACAACGACAGACGGTGGTTTGACCGAAGCAAGTATCTGCCGGAGGGTTCTGATGAAGATCCCTTCATGTATTTGGACACCCAAATCTATGACGCCCTGCATGCACTGACCGAACTGCAGAGGGAGATTTTGTTCCGCACGATCATCAATGGCGAGTCCACTGAATCCGTCGCACAGGACAAACAGTGTTCGTCCAGAAACATCCGGGATATCCGCGCCCGTGCGCTTCGACAGATACGGGCCAAAATCAAAAGACATGAAGGCTACGGCAGGCCCGACGTTGCCATCATTATTTTGCTGTTTATGCTGCTTGTTGGTGTTCCGCTTGCTTGCTGGGGAGAACAGCTTTGGACCGCATATCCCTGGCTGGAGTCTGTGGCTGCAGTGCTTAGCGCATTGGTTATGGCTGTCATGTTCCAAGATTCCTTTCGCAGAGAAGCAGAAAGGCTGCTGCGCCAGCATTGGGCCAGCCTGAATGGGGCGCAGAAAAAAGAATGACTATGAAAGAGGGAGTGAAGCACTTGCGGTGCTTCACTCCCTCTAACTATGCTTTTTACTCAGTCAGTTGAAGCTGCATCAGGATTCTCGTAAGGTTTACCATCCTTGTTATAGGTCAAATTAAATACAAGATCAGACAGCCATTTCTTAAACGAAGGATTATCCTGGAACTGCTTAAACAATTCCATATTGTCCGCCATAATTGAAAAGATGACCTGTTGCAACGCACGTTCGCTTTCCAAGCGCGCACTCTGCTCATCAGAGTTTCTCATGGCATTCTGATATTTTTCGTCCTTAGAGACCATGGCCGGTATCTCAAGGATCTGCCGCCGCACGTTATCCGCATCATTCCAATTGATGTTACCAAACATATCATTGAAATTGGAGAGAATGACAGACAACAAATCCATTTCCGGTTCAACGATATGCCCAACCTTTCCCGCCGGTACGGGAGCCACCTCCGTATCGGCATCTTCCAGGCGAATGGACATGACCTCACGCGCCTCGTTGCGGTAACTTTCGAGGTCGATCGTTTCAAGAATCCCCTGCGAAAGATCGTCCTCTCGTGGAGATGGCAACTTTGGTATCAGCAAATTAAGAAAGATGGACAACCGTTCCCAGTCTGCGTTACCATATGGCAAAATCGCTCCGAGAAAGCCATAGGTACGCACGAACGCCTTTGCTGCGCTCTTAAATTTAATCTGGTCATCCGTGTCAAGCTGCTTGTAAACGGCAGTGCAGGCATCTAATGTGGGATCAAGTTTGTCGCGATCCGCTCCATCCAGGTACAAATTGACAAGCCGCTCGACATCTTCGTTGGAGAACACTTGGTATTCCTCCATTGTTGCAACCAGGTCGTATAGCTTGTTCGGATCGGTTTCGCCGGACAGAATCGTGGTGCGGTAATATCGCGAAAATGATTCCTGGATCATCTCCGGCTTGTTTGCAAAGTCCAAGACGAAAGTATCATACTTCTTCGGGCAGCAGCGGTTCAAGCGAGAGAGCGTCTGTACCGCCTTGATGTCATAAAGCACCGTGTCCACATACATGGTGTGGAGCAGCGGCTCGTCAAAGCCCGTCTGGAACATATCCGCAACAATGAGAATGCGATACGGGTCTTTTTTGAACTCTTTCGGAATCTTAGCATCCGGGAAGCCATTCAGCCCTGCCGATGTCAGCGGCGGTTCCTGACCTTGATACTTGTTCTCGCCGGAAAAGGCGATGATCGTCTTATATGGACTGTGCCTATCCGCAAGGCATTTATTGATGGCGTAATAATATTCGATACAGCGGGGAATGCGGGAGGTCACGACCATAGCACGAGCCTGCCCGCCGATTTTTCCTTTGGCAATGACCTGTTCGTGGAAGTGGTCTACCATCATAGCCGCTTTCTTGGCGATGGTATAGCTGTCACTTTCCACAAAGCTGCGCAGCTTCTTCTGCGCCCGCTTCTTATCGAACATCGGGTCATCCTCGACGGTTTTCATTAACTTATAGAAGCTGTCGATAGGCGTATAGTATTGCAGCACATCCAGAATGAATCCTTCCTGGATCGCCTGTTTCATCGTATAAACATGGAAAGGTCTGTGCTTAATATCGTCGCCGTCCTGATACGGAACGCCGAAGGTTTCCAGCGTTTTATTCTTCGGGGTTGCGGTAAACGCAAAATAGCTGGCATTGTTCAGCAGCTTGCGTCCTTCCATCATAGCGTTGATCTTATCCTCATTGTCCATTTCGTCATCGGAAGCAAGCCCGGAAAGTGCAAGGTTCATCTGCGCAGAGTTCCTTCCGCTCTGTCCGGAATGAGCTTCATCGATGATAATGGCGAAATGGTTATCCTTGTGTTCCGCTCCGATTTGCGGAACAATGTATGGGAACTTTTCAATCGTGGTGACAATAATACGTTTTCCATCCGTAATGGCTTTCGTAAGATCGCCGGAGTGCTCCGCCCATGCGACCGTGTTGCCGACCTGCATAAACTGCTTAATCGTATCCCGAATCTGCTTGTCGAGAATCCGGCGGTCAGTGACTACGATAACAGAATCCAGCATCGGGCGACCGTCCTGTTCCAGCCCGATAAGCTGGTGAGCAAGCCATGCGATAGAGTTGGATTTACCGCTGCCTGCGCTGTGCTGAATGAGATACTTTTTTCCGACACCGTTTGTTTTCACATCGGCAAGTAGCTTCGTTACAACATCGAGCTGGTGGTAGCGGGGGAAAATCTGCTTTTCCTTTTTCTTTTTGGTGTCCTCGTCCACCTCGACGACGACCTGCGCGTAGTTTTCTATAATCAGCGTCAGTTTTTCCTTGGTGAGGATATCCTTCCAAAGATAATCGGTCATAAGGCCGTCTGGATTCGGCGGGTTACCTGCTCCATCATTATATCCCTTGTCAAAGGGCAGAAACCAGCTGTCTTGTCCGGCAAGTTTCGTGCAGAACTTGACACGGGCATCGTCTACGGCAAAATGCACCATGCAGCGTTTGAACTGGAACAGCATCTCTCTGGAATCACGGTCATCCTTGTACTGCTGAACGGCATCATCAACATTTTGCTTTGTGATCTGATTCTTTAGTTCAAATGTAATAACCGGGAGGCCATTGATAAATACACACAGATCCAATGCCAGTTTGGCTGCATCCTGTGAATAGCGGAGTTGTCGTGTAACGCTGAAAACATTCTTTTGGAACAGCTCCTTCGCTTTTGCGTTGCCCTCAGAGGGAGTCAGGTAAAACATGATCAGATCGGCAGGGTACACTTTGATTCCATTTCGCAGCACGTCAACTATGCCGCGCTTAGAAATCTCGCCCTGTAAGCGGTTGAGAAACTGTGCGTATTTTTGATGACTTTTCCGGATGCCCAGCTTCTCTAATTGCTCCGGTTGCGTATCCTGCAGGAACCGAAAAAGCCGAGTCTCATCAATGGCGTATTCTTTGTTGTAGTCGGTGTTGGAGCCTTCTTCATATCCGTTGTGCTCAACAAGCCAGTTTACAATGAGAGCTTCGAATCCGCTTTCCTTGGTATTGGTCGGCATTACGCTTCCTCCTCTTCTGCTAAATGAGGCATCTCATATAAGTTGCCCAATAGCTGTTTTATAAATACAATAACCTTATCGGCATCTTCTTGGGTTGCCATTCCCATTTCGTGCGTATACTTGTTTCCTATCTTTCTTATTTTATCGACCCATGCTTTGTTTTGTCTACCGATATAGCCATTCACTTCCAAAAAATCTATGTATTCGACGAAGCGTTTTCCCACATCAGCACCCTTGTCAACCGCAATATACATTAACAATGTTCGTGAAACCATTATAACCGAGTGATAACACTCATTTAGAAAGCACTTTCTGCATTCGTTATACAGCTTTTCTACATTGGGCGGTAGAAAGCGTACATCTTCATAGGGCAGCAACTGTGACTGCGGTATGATTTTTCCGTCAAGACCAATGATGACCGGCATGAAGCACTCCGGGCATTTGTGAATTTGATATTTAATGGCACCGGTAGCTGTATCGACAATTCTGGTGGTAGAACCCGCCTGTACCCGCACGCCGCAGTATGGACAGGTTATTGTTTTTGCAGTCATCTCTTTTTTGGGAATGGCCTTCCAAGTCCATTCTTTTATCTCTATCATACTTATTCCTCCTCAGGAGGCTCGTCCGCACCTTGTTCCGGGTTTTCATCTGCATTGTCTATATCTTCATCCACAAATTCATACTTGGGGATTTCAATGCCACGGACATCAATTTTGCCGGTGACGGCGTCAGATACAAGTCGATTCTTCAGTTCTTTGAGAAGTTCAACCTGTTTCTGTAAACACTCTATAAGTAGTTTCGTTTTAGATTCTTCTTCATCAATTGCGTGTACAATTTTCACCTGCTCTTCATATGGAGGCAGTGGAATTTCAAAATTCCTAAATGCACTTGCGGGTAAACGCCACCTTCCCACATTTGCAGCGCCTCGACCAAATCGATAAAAAGCATGACGACGATAGCATATTTGGAATACTTTTAGATAATATTGGGCATAGCACCGCTTTTCGTCAAATAGTCTAAATACGCGATAGTCTGGACTTGTAACGCCAAGGTGATCTGCAATACCAATACCTCCAGTGAGCAAATCCATATGGTTCATAGCAAATTCGCCAGGATAAACAAACTGATAGCCAGAATAGTCGGAAGCGAGCTGACCTTCGTAGATGTTTATATCACGCACCTTAAGTCCCTCCTGCGTGACAGAAAATACATCAAACCCCTCAGTTCCAGCTATTCGTTTGAGTATTTCAAAGTGGTTCCTTATACGACTTACTGACCAATCAGATGGAATTACAGGTGCCCAATCCATATCTGTTTTCATATAAGCGCAATTCTCCGAAATTCCGTGTGTCACAAAGGCATTTATAGCTGCAAGGAATTTTTCGTTAAGGCATGCAATTTGCTTTTGCTTTACACTAATCAGCCTATTGATGCTCGAAACTTTCCAATCCAGAAAGCGCACAATCTGATCCTGCTCGTCACGGGGAGGGACGGGTAGAAGATGATTTTTCAACTTGGTGTAGTCTATATTCTGTCCCTCGCGAATGCCCGTCACGCACAATGTTAGCAGGCCGATAAACGGCTTGCTTTTCGCAAGATAGCGAAAATATGGGGCTGACATAGGCTCATGTGGAACCAAAATTGTGTATGCTGGACTAATTATGCCTTGATAATAAGCATATTCAAGGCCTCCTTGAAAGGAACGTAAACTTATAACGAAGTCACCTATGTGTACGAGTTTCAGCAAATGTAAATCTTTTTGCGCTTCAACCGTTCGGTTGCCGTACACATTCTTCGGAACAACCCCCATGTTTTGGGATGCAACTAATAAAGGCTCATTCGGGTATCCTTTTTCAGATCGTTCAGCAAATAAACGTTTCATTTTATGCGCTTGCCAGTGCGCAGGAGTTTTCGAGAGCCATACATCCGGGAATTGGTCGTAATTATCGTACTTACTCATTCAATTCCCTCCATTATATTTTCCAATAACCCGTTCGCTTCCTGCTCCAATTCTTTTAGACTTTTCAAAATCTCATCCATGGGACGTAGTTCCACGGGCTTGTAAAAATACTTCGTAAAGCTGATCTCGTAGCCGATTTGGGCTTTCTTTTCATCCACCCATGCGTCCGGCGCATAGGTCAGCACCTCATTTTTCATAAAGGCGTCAATGCCGCCCTCATAGGTGAACGGAATATTCTCCGTGTCGCGCAGGTCAACATCCGGTTCACCCTCGATTGGTTGTGCGGACGGGCCTTTTTCAGTGATAAAGGGGCGTACCTTTTTCAATGCAGCGGCTTTCAGCCCGGTGGCTTTGGCAAATGCCGTCCAGTCGTCCAGCGGCGCAGTTTCGGCAGCCTTTTCGATAGCAGCAATTACGCCGTCGTATTCGTCCGACTTCTTGAATGTATCTGCCGGAATCGGTCTGTCGGGGCGCACGCGCAGGCGCAGCGGTCGCTCCACCGTCACATTCCAATAACCGAAGTCCTCATTGTTCAGAATCATGCTGACTACGCTTTCCTCCATTGCGAGAAAAATACGGACGATCTCCTTGCGGATCTCTTCGGTAAATTCGCAGTTTTTCTTGCCCATGTTCTTACGCAGCGCAGATTTCATCGTCGTTGCGTCGATGAGCTGAATTTTCCCCTTGCGGCGTTCTTCTTTCTTATTGGAAAGCACCCAAATGAAGGTGCCGATGCCCGTGTTGTAAAACATATTCTCCGGCACGGCAATAATAGCTTCTACCAAGTCATTTTCGATCATATAACGGCGGGCGTTGCTTTCGCCGCTTCCCGCATCGCCCGTGAAGATGGACGAGCCGTTATGTACTTCCGCAATGCGGCTGCCGAGAGGCGTGTCTTTCTTCATCTTCGCCACATTGTTCAGCAGGAACAGAAGCTGACCGTCGCTTGTGCGCGGGATCATAGTAAGCTGCTCACCGCCGTCCAGATAAGTGTTGAAACGGCTGTCGAGGATTTCCTTCTTGCCGCCTAATTTTTCGGCGTCGGTTTTCCAGCTCTTGCCGTAGGGCGGATTTGAGAGCATAAAGTCAAACTGCCGGGTGGCATTGCCGTCCAAAGACAGCGTTGAGCCGTAACTGATATGTTCTGCCTGGTCGCCGTCACCCTTGAGTAACATATCCGCTTTACAGATGGCGTAAGTTTCCGGGTTGATTTCTTGCCCGAAAAGGTGGATAGATACATTTTTGCCGCGCCGTGTCGCCAGTGTCATAAGCCGATCCTGTGCAACGGTGAGCATACCACCCGTTCCGCAGGCTCCGTCATAGCAGGAGTAAGTAGCGTCCTTGATCTGATCCGCAATCGGCATAAAGATAAGGTCTGCCATCAGCTCAACAACATCACGGGGCGTCCAGTGTTCGCCGGCTTCCTCGTTGTTCTCCTCGTTGAACTTACGGATCAGTTCCTCGAAAATCGTACCCATGCCGTGGTTGTCCAGACCGGGATGCTTGAGAATGGTCTTTTCTTCGTCTTTGTACACCGGGTTCGGACTGAGGTTAATATCCGAAGATATAAATTTTTCAATGACTGCACCGAGGATATCTGCCTCGATCATGGTGTCAATCTGATTGCGGAACTTGAACTTCTCCAGAATCTCCTGCACATTCGGAGAGAAACCGTCAAGATATGCTTCAAAATCCGTTTTCAATGTCTGCTTCTTCGCACGGCTTGTAAGGTCGCGCAGACGGAACGGAGACGCATTGCAAAAAGCCTGTCCTGCTACATTGCACAGCGCAGGCCACTGGTTATCGATACCTGCCGCGTCCAACTTTTTCTTCATATCCAGGACAGACTCTTTGCTATCCTCCAAAAGAGCATCCAAACGACGGATGACCGTCATCGGCAAGATTACATCACGGTACTTGCCGCGCACATAAACATCACGCAGGCAGTCATCTGCGATACCCCATATAAAACTAACTATTTGATTATGCACCTGATTGTCCATATTTCTTCGTTTCCTTTCTCGCTGTAATAAGGCACCAATGATCATATCCTGAATGGTATCTTACTAAAGTTTCTACCCGTTATTCTGGACTATTAAGATTTCAGCTTATAAGTTCTGTTTCGATTTCCGCCTTCGGCTACGACAATTTCCTCCGCAGTCAGTTCAGAGAGGAGTTTCTTGGCTCGTGTACTTTTGACTCCAAGGAGCTCTGCAATATCGGCACTTCTGGCCGAAATATGATCAGTAAGGTATGCAACGATTTCTTCTTTCTGCCGTGCAGATTTTATCGTCGCTTTTTTATCGTCACTCTTTATCGCCGCTTTTTTATCGTCACTCTTGGAGAATAAGAGCGTTAATGTTGTCCGCTCCGGCTCGAGTTGCTCTGTAATCTCCGGAGTTGTCCAATTTTGCTCGCGCCAGACGCGGAAGATATTCGGAATGCCGCTACCAGCACGCTCACCAATATCAATCAGGTTGAACATCTTCAGCATCGCTCCATTCCGCGGATCAGAAACACCGCCGCTCTTTGCGGCATCAATTTCGATGCGGAAGCTGCCCGGATTAGACATCGTAATGCTATTACGCTTTTTGACGATGACCAACCCCTGTCTGCCATAATAATCGGCATGAACCAGGCAATTTGCCAATGCTTCCCGGAGTGCCTGATGCACAGGGGTATCATCCACTCTGGTGCCGCCATCCATTTTAAACGGCACCTTAATGTCCTGAATCAGCTTGTTATAGACGCGGAAATAGAAGTCGTACACATTGCCGCTCCAGTCGCCGGAGGAAGATATGATACGGTCAGTCCAACGGGTATCAGCGTCATACTGCTCCTGGTAATCCAGAAAGTAAGTGTTGAATTCACGCACAATGTCATACTCGTTGCCGAACATGAGAAGTCCTGCAGAGGTGGGATGCTTTTTCCCATCAGAGCCGATACCGACAGCACCCAGCTTCAGGAGGAAATCTTCATCCTCCAAGGATTCCCACACATGGCCGGGGCGGGAGAGGCGCATTCTCTGGCGATAACTGCGGATGCTTTCTTTGTTGAACACCGTCAAGTCCATTTCGCTCAGAATGAGCATGTCCTGCGTTTTCACGGATGCGTCCCGCACCATGGCCTGATATTCCTCCTTGGTGCAGCGATAGTCGCCCTCACCGTTACGGCGGTATGTGCAGAGCGGATTTCCGTCCACATACACCGGTTTATAGGAGCGTTCCGCGCGGGGAACATTGATGACCACGATATGATTGCCGTCGACTTCCTGCACAAATACATCCTTGGAGGACAGCACATTCACGCTGGTCTTGTTGGGATTGTTGACGATGTCCCAGAACTCCTTGATGAGTCTGTCAGGGTCTGGCAGATCTACCGTGTGCAAGGATTTATCCGCCCATTCTTCCACGCCCAACAGGATAATGCCGCCGTGGGTATTGGCAAAAGCGGAATAGGTTTCCCAAATGCTTTTGGGCAGACCGCCAAGGGCTTTCTTGGCCTCAATACGGTTATTCTCCCGATATTGCTCGATTTTGGAAAAGTCAATCATGGTTTTCCTCCTTTACGAGCTCTATGATATCGCAGAAGTCGCAATCCAGCACGGTACAGATTTTCATCAGGATTTCTGTACTGACATGCTGGTTCTTGCCCAGTTTGGCAAGGGCGGTCGTAGACATACCGGTAGCCAGACGCAGATCCTTCTTTTTCATGTTTTTATCGATCAGGAGCTTCCACAGCTTGTTATAACAAATCGTCATTGTAACACCTCATCCCCGGAGTATACACTAATACAGGTTAATTTTAGCATAGAGGCGCCATTTTGTCTATCAAAAATCCATTTTTCAGATCTGTGTTTTCGATTTCAGAGAGAATATTTCGAATCATCTGGTCACGATGAAAAAGCCACGGAAGCGTTCCGATTCGCTCCCACGGCTATTTCATTGTTTATGCGGCTCAATTTTTGAGGTCAACCCATGATGCCGATTTTATTGCCGTTCTCGTACATATCCTCGGCGTACTCGACATGGTTGGGACCTTCGCTTTGTATCCAGCCAAAGCCGGGGACATAGACCATGTCGCCAGACGGAGGTTCAATGGTTGTTTTAGCTACGTGCGGTTCTGCAGCTTGCTCCGGGGCGAGACCATAAGACACTTCCGGGACAGGTTCTGGCTCCGGTGCGGACTGGACTGCGGGTGTTTCCGCAGGTGCTGACTTCGGTTCCGTGACGGCCTCCTGGGTCTGTTCCGGCTGTGGAATCGCAGTCTTTTCTTTCTCTGACGGAAGTGCCGTTTCGGCTTCTGTTTTGAGTTCCACAACGGCCGCTTCTGGGACGATCACGGCGGGTGTTTCCCCGACCGTTTCGGCCTGCGGCCACATGGCGGCGCACAGGGCCAGACAGGCGGTAATCGCCGCGGCGATGATGATACGCTTTTTCATTTTGTTTCCTCCTCTTTGGATGTAAAATGATTGAGTTCTGTGGGCAACTCACCTTTTGCGGAATAGCTATCAGAACTTCAGAAGACTATCCAGAATATTTGCCGCCTGCTGCAGTTCGCTCTGGGTGGCTTTATCAGGCATTTCCTCATCCTTTTTTGCTGTGCGGGGCAGATAGGGTTCATAGTTCTGCCGGGTGATCGTGGGGCGGTAGTGTCCAAGCATCTGCGCCAACTCCTTGGCATCCATGCCGTTCTTTAGAGCAAGGATGGCGCAGGTATGGCGGAGATCTGTGAATCGGATGTGGTCAAGCCCCGCTTCCTTGATGATCTCGTTATGCATCCGGCGCACCATCTGTGGCGAGTAGGGCCTCTGCGTGGCCGGATGCATGAACATCAGCGGGCTGTTTGGATGCTTAGCGTGTTCCATGATCAGGAGGTCGACCATCTCCGATGCCAAGGTTATTTTTCTCGTTTCCGAGCCATATTCGATCAGTTCCCGCCGTTCTACAGAGCGCTGCTCCGATATGGTCAGCGTCCTATCTTTTACATTGAGGTCGCTCCATTTCAGGGCGATTAGCTCGCCTTGGCGTAGGCCTATCGTCAGCGCCAGCATGAACATCGGGAGGTACCCCAGCCGTTCTGCCGCGTCCAGATAATCCTCCATCTCCAGCGGCGTCAGCACATCGGCATTGACCTTCTTTGGCTTGGAGTAGTGGAACGCTCTGGCGGGATTATCGCCAATCAGGCCATCCCGCATGGCTTGGTCCAGGCATTGCTGAAGCAGGCGGTGGATGTGTCGCATGGTTTCTTCCCCCAAGCCAGAGCTGCTGGGTCGATGATTGCCGAAGCGCCGCCGTTCCTCCAGAAATTCTCCGACCATCTCCGATGTCAATTCAGAGAGCGGTATATCTCCCAAGCTGGGGAGAATATGGTTCTTGAATACATAGTTGTGTGCCGCATAGGTAGTCGGCCTGCTCTGATGCTTGTCATAGGTTTCCTGCCAGAAGCTGATGTATTCCTGAAGTGTCATATTCCTACCTCCATGCACTGACGCTGCAGGTCACGGAAAGCTACCCATGGGAGCCTGGCCTGTTTCAGGATTTTCTTGTGCAGATAGTAGAACTCGTGGAGTTTATACTCCGCTCCGGTTTTGGGATTGCGGAACACATAGGGCGAGTCAGTTTCCGGTATCTGCTTCAGAAGGCGTTCTGCTTTGGCGTTAAGCGTCAGCAACCGCTGACCCTTGAGGATGTACCTGTAGCGGACATAAAAATCGGCCCACGACAAGGTGATCAGTTCACATTGCCGCAGGCCGCTTGATAGTCCTGTGTAGATGAGAGGGAGCACGCCGAGCTGTTCCGTTGCGTTCAGGTAACGCTGGAGTTGTCCCAGGCGCAGAGGGGCTGCTTTGTATCCCTCCGCCTTTGATTCCTGGCAGAGCCGCACTGGGTTGTATGGAATAAACTGTTCCCGTGCTGCTTCGTCCATGCACCGCCGCAGCAGCAGGTGGACGCACCACACACTTCTGGCACTGAGTCCCCGGTTCTGCAGGCTGTCGTAGAAATCGGTGATTGTCTGCTTTGTCAGGTCAGAGAGCGCCACACTTCCGATGCTGGGGATGATGTGGCCGTAAATCAGATTGCGGTACCCGCCCTCGGTGTTGCCGTTCCACTTGGGGCGGTTGGCGATGAACCACTGGCCGCACCACTGCCCGACTGTCATGGTATTTTCTTTCCGCATATCGTCGCCTCCTTTTGGCAAACGAACAATATCACAGAAAGCAGGAAATAGCTACTGAAAAGAACGGCATATCTTCAGGAAAACAACTGTTCCGAATAACGCCTCTATTGTTCGGAATAATATAGTTGATTTTATTCGGAGCAGCGGTTATAATATTCTTGACGAACTGCAATGGAGGTGTTCCAATATGACGATCAAAGAAGCGGCTGCCGCTTGGGGGATTACCGAACGGCGGGTCAATGCGCTTTGCAAAGCCGGACGCATTTCCGGCGCGTATAAGGAGGGCAGACGGTGGTTTATCCCGGACAGCACGCAAAAACCGATGGATAAGCGTGGTCACCGAAGTGAGGTGAAGCCCGCAGTATCAGCTGCGCGCAAGCCTTTGCCCATTGGCGTATCTGATTACCGGGACGCCTGCAAAAACTACTACTATGTAGACAAGACTTTAATGATCAAGGAGTTTCTGGACGAGCGCCCCAAAGTATCCCTATTTACCCGCCCCAGACGCTTTGGCAAAACGTTGAACATGGATATGCTCCGCACTTTCTTCGAAAAGACGACCGAGGACACCTCCGTTTACTTCAGAGATAAGAAAATCTGGTCCTGCGGAGAATCCTACCTTGCCCACCATAGAAAGTACCCTGTGATTTTCCTGTCTTTTAAGGACGTGAAATATACTTCTTGGGAAGAAACCTATCAGACGCTCCAAAAGCTGATTGCGCAGGAATTCCGCCGTCACGATGAGTTGGCATCCTGCTCCGCACTTAGTGATTACGAAAAAGAGGAATATTCCCTTCTTGCAACAGAAGCTGCTGACGAAGTGGAATATCAAATGTCCCTGCGAACACTGACGCTGCTCCTCCATAAGCACCACACTGTCGCACCTATCGTCATCATTGACGAATATGATACTCCCATTCAGCAGGGCCATGTGAGCGGTTTCTTACGACACGATCATCGGGTTCATGCGAAACCTGTTCTCCGGTGGTCTGAAGGATAATCCGCATCTGAGCTATGGTTTCCTGACCGGCATTCTGCGTGTTGCCAAGGAAAGTATCTTCAGCGGCCTGAACAACCTGAAGATCAACTCGATTTTAGACGAGCGCTACAGTGAATATTTCGGCTTCACTTCAAGCGAAGTACACGAGATGGCAGACTACTATCATGCTTCTGATAAATATCAGGAGCTCTGCGACTGGTATGATGGTTACCTTTTCGGCAATACCGAGATTTTTAATCCCTGGTCTGTCATTGGATACTTCAATAATAACTGCCGTCCCAAAGCGTTCTGGCAGTCTACCGGAAGCAATGACATCATCCGCGAGGTGCTGGCTTCTGCAACGCCGGATATTATGGAGCGTCTGGAACTGTTGATGAAGGGCGAATCCTTCGTTACGCACATCGACACTGGTGTCATTTATCCGCAGATCCAGAATGATCCGTCCTCTGTTTACAGCTTCCTGCTGGTGGCAGGTTATTTGAAGGCTGTGAGCTGCGACCAGTCTTACGGCGAGGATTATATGTGCGAAGTGGCTCTGCCCAACAAAGAGATTTCTTTCGTCTACAGCAAGGAGATCCTCTCTCAGCTCGAGAATATTATTCCTCGTTCCGTTGCTATTGCTATTCAGGAAGCTATCTACAAGGCAGATATCGACTCATTGCAAAAAACCTTGGAGAAGTTTCTGCTCCAAACAATAAGTTTCCACGATGCTGCCAACGAAACATTTTACCATGGTCTGATATTGGGTATGTGCGCTGTGATGGACAACAGCTATCGCATTACCTCCAATCGCGAAGCTGGTGATGGACGGTTTGATATTCAGCTGCTTCCTTTGAATAAGCGGCTGCCTGGCATTCTGATTGAATTAAAGGCCGGGAAAGACCGCTCTGAAACACAGCTTGAAGACCTTGCCAATGTTGCCTTGCAACAGATTAACGACCGTGCGTACAGCGTTGATCTGCAGGCAATGAATGTTACGTCAATTATAAAAATCGGCATTGCATTCTCTGGCAAAAGAACACACATTGCTGCTGAAAAACAAAACATCGAATAAGCATCTTCGCTCAGCAGGCTGGCTATCATCCAAGTCAGCCTGCTGTTTCTTTGTTATCGCGCTTATTTCTTTGTTTATGCGGCGCAGTTTCTGAGCTGCTCTCTGCAGCAAAAAACACCCGCTGTTGGAGGTAAACCCGGTCGGAAGCACTTTTAATATACAGAATTTCATCCCACACAAATCCCAAAAGCCGAAAGCGGTGGCTGAAATAAACAGTCCAATAGAGTTCCAAAGAGGAACCGCAGGAGTGCCGGAAAGTGCCAAAGAGTGCGACACAGTTCTGCCTGAAGGTTCAGACATAGGTTTGGGATCAAGAGACCGGGCGTTCGAGTCGCCCCACTCGGACCAAAACCCTCTGAAATCGGTTGATTTCAGAGGGTTTTTCTTATTCATTGTCTATTGCGGCGCAGAATTTGAGGAGTGTCGCTATGGCAAAAAATGTGATAATTCGATGTTTTCTTGTAATTTGTTCCGCTATGTACTATAATTAATCAACGGTAGGCCTTTGTGCTACCAAGGTAGCCGTGTGGGAGTATTCCCATGCGGCTACTTCTCTTTACAGAAAAGAGTGATCTTATGCAGAACAAAAAAGATCAACACTATGTTCCAAGATTCTATTTAAAGAACTTCTCCAAAAATAAAAAAAGCCTTGGTATGCTCAGAAAATCCGGTTTCAGGGTAGTCGAGTATGCGTCAATTAAACAAGTAGCCTATCGGGACTATATGTATGGAAGAGATGGCGTTATAGAAGAGTGGCTGTCCAAATGTGAAGGAAAATGGTCTCAGGTGGTGAGATATCTATTGGTTGAGGACGACACAGAGTGTACAGAACCATTGGAATACTACCTGCTCCTCCTTCACTTTGTACAGATTTCATTAGTAAGAACAGCTAAAAATAGCAGACGCTTATCGTTCATTACTTGATAATTTTAGAATGATGCTCGATGAAACAGAAGCATCCAGAGGAAAGCTTGCAGTTAGTCGCGAAGAATTCTTTGCTGACTACGATACTCCCAATAAAATCTCCATCGCTGTAGCGAACGAATGTTTTGATATTTTGGTCGATCTAAAGCCATTGACAATCATAAACGAATCCGGTCGTGGCTTTATTATTTCTGATAATCCGGTCACGTTGTATAACCTTCTCTATGCGCGTAGGAATTATAGAATTAACTATGGTTTAGGTACTGGAGGTATTATCATTTTTCTTCCTCTAAGTCCAACTGTGTGTTTTTGCCTTTGCGATCCAGAAGTGTACGATGAGAAAAGTGAGGATGGTTTCAATATTACAATTAAATCCAAAAATCAAGTAAACGAACTCAATAAAATGTTTGCGCAAAATGCATATGAAGCGATTTATTGGGGTTCAGGTGTTGATGCCGATTACGCCAAACGCATGGGCAGAGAATTTCGAACACCAAAGCCTCCGGTAGAAGAATTGCCCATTAAAGGAAGCCTGCACTCCATTATTCGATTTGGTACAGAATCAATATTTGAGTACTACCAAATACCAGAAGCGGATTTTAGAAAAGTATTGCCGGGATCACGGCTATACAGCCATCCGCCACTACGACGAGGACGACGGATATTCGGGAACCAACTTCAACCGGCCCGGATTCCAGCGGATGCTTGCCGACATCAAGGCGGGCAAGATCAAGCGCGTTGTCGTTAAGGATATGAGCCGGTTCGGGCGTAACTATTTGCAAGTCGGAATGTATACGGAAATGCTGTTTCCAGAGTACGGCGTCCACTTTATTGCCGTCAATGACGGTGTGGACAGTGTGCGCGGGGACAGCGAGTTTACTGCCATCCGCAACGTATTCAACGACAATCTTGCATAAAGCATGACAAGAAAAACAGCGGTGCGGATACAATCAGAAATCTACAATCAAAGCCCAAAATTGTGTGTAATTTAGGGTGGAAAAACGAGGATTTTGTGTCTTATAAGAAGCGTAAACTTAGGAGGCGGATGGGTTTATATGTTGTTACTGCAACTATCCACGTGGCAAAATATATCCTTCTTCCGCCGTTTATAGGTTGACATTTCCGACTCTTTTCTGTATAGTGTGTATGGGTGGGTACCTACCGGCACTTAGGCTGAAAAGTCTAAGTGCCGTTTTTGCTTTTACGGAGGTGCGAAAATGAAAAGAATATCAGTTGCACACAGGTTTAAGGATAGGGCTCTTGTTGCCTCTTTGGTGCGTGGAATTGCTTTTGCCCTGATTACGCTTTTGTTTACAACGGTCGCTTTCTTCAAGGGTTTCCTATGGTGCATTTACATCGGCTTCTCATTAACAATGGCTTTTGGCGCAAAAAAATGCGAATATAAAAATTACGTTTGCAGCCTTTTGGCAGGATATGTGTGGTCGCTCGCCTATGTATTCTTTCCCTCTTTTATGGAAAAGACATTTCATATTCCTTCCTTCGCCGCAATGACCGTCAGTGAACTGACCCTAACTTTCCTGCTGCTGTTTGTGCATCTCAAATTTCTCCGCAACACCTGGCTGAATAAAATACCTATGGTGTTTGCAGGAATCACGACTGTATTTATCGGCGGCATTGACCATATTGCGTTGAGTGGGCTGTCAACCTTTATGGGAATATCTATGGCTGTGCTGACAGAGATCATCATTGTATTTCTGACTGTGATAAATAAAGAAAAGCAAGTAGAGCAATAAATGAAAGGAGCATTCTGATATGAATATTACAGTTTATCTCGGTGCAAACGAAGGCAATGACCCATCTTTGCGCAAAGCGGTTCAGGAACTTGGTACATGGATTGGTGCAAGCGGAAATGCGCTGGTCTATGGCGGATCGAAGACTGGCTTAATGGGCGAGATCGCCAAAAGCGTTCTGGACGCCGGTGGGAATGTGACCGGTGTAGAACCACAGTTCTTTATGGACGAAGGTTTCCAGTATGACGGGCTGACAGAGCTGATCGTCACAAAGGATATGTCGGAGCGCAAGAATAAAATGATCGAGCTGGGCGATGCCTTTATCGCCTTCCCCGGTGGCACTGGCACATTGGAGGAGATTGCGGAAATCATGTCCAAGGTATCACTGAAGCAATTGGATGCTCCTGTATTCTTTACAATTTGAACGGCTTCTACAAGGATCTGAAAGCACTCTTAAATCACATGATAGAAATGGGCTTGTCTTCAAAGGAACGGCAGGAAGGAATCTATTTTGCGGAGAGCCTTGAACAGATTAAGCATATTTTGTCCAAAGAAGATTAACAAAGAATAACATGAACAACAAGGGCTTGGGACTATCCCAAAAATCAAAACCTCCGGCTAAGCCGGAGGTTTGATCTGGCCCTATAAGGGCCTATTACGGACGAAGCCCCTTAAGGGGCCCGAAAGGTCTGCCGACCGCATTCCTTTCTCGGGCTACCCCTTAAGGGGTTTTACTTATGCCTTGGGATTCTTGGTACCCGTAAACGGGTCTATATACTCTTTAATGCTGATTTGGTCACTCATTTTGTCCTCCTCAAGCTGGTTTTGTATATACGCCTTTATTGCTTTCTTATTTCTCCCTACCGTATCCACAATATATCCTCTTGCCCAAAAATGCCGATTCCCATATTTGTATTTCAGGTTGGCATGCCGGTCAAATATCATCAGGCTGCTCTTTCCTTTCAGGTAGCCCATAATCTGGGATACGCTGTACTTCGGCGGGATGCTTATCAACATGTGGATGTGGTCTGGGCATGCTTGTGCTTCTATGATTTCCATGCTCTTTTGCTGGCACAATTTGCGCAGTATTACTCCTATGTCCTCTTTTATCTTTCCGTAAATTTCCATCTGCCGATACTTAGGTGCAAACACCACATGGTATTGACAACGCCAGCTTGTATGTTCTAAACTACTCACATCTACTTCTTTCATGAATTAGTCTCCTTGTTTTTGTAAGTCTTGGTCGGCAAACCTTTGCCTTACTTTAACTCGGAGACTTTTTCTTGTCTACTCTTCCCCTCTCCATAGGATTTCTTTTGCCCCTCGGCAGAGCCGGGGGTTGACTTTGTGAACCAATGCGAAGCGGGAGTCCGGCGTTTGCCGGATTCCCGCTTTTGCAAGAGTTTGTATAAACACTCGCCCTGCTTGCCACTACCGGTCCGCTTTATAGGCCAGCACGGTGGAGTAGCATTTTCTGAGCTGCCGGCTGATTTCTGGCGGCGTGTTTCGAATCAGCAACTCATAGTTTTTGGGGGTATACAGGATACGCAAGAATCCTTTGTTGATACGATATGCCGCTATTTTATGGGTATACTCCACTGGAACCGGGTTTGTACTGAAATAGATCCAAAACTCCGGACGGCCCTCTATGAGGCTGTAGTCTATACCGATGTACTTCATATCAGCATAGGAATAGCTTTGCCTGGTAAACATCGCCCACAATACGATTTTGTCCTCATGCAGTCTTACGATAGACAGCCAGTCATACCGCCGGAAGAAGGCTGCGATCCATAGGGGAGCCGGAGGGGCAATGATGTTCAATATTGCTTCCAGATGACCTATCTCTTCATATTGCAGGCTTTCAAAAAACAGATAAATCCCGACAGACTGTATCAGCAAATATACTTCTGTAAAATGAAAGTAGACACTCACAAAAGTGTGGGTGTCTACTTTTTTCGTAGTATAATGAATATGGAAAGGAAGTGAAGATATGGGCAAGAAAGGGACACCACATAGAAAATACAGCAAAGAAGAAAAGATGAGATATGTTCGGCTCCATTTGGAAGATCATATTTCTGTAAGACAAATTGAAAGGGATTACGGCATCGGAAACGCCTTAGTATCCAGCTGGGTCAAGCGATACTTACAAGACGGAGAGGACGCCTTGGAGCCTCACAACGGGAATCCTTATGCAGCTCTTCATCGTAGTAAGTCGCTGTCAGAGGTGGAACGTCTGCGGCTGCTGGTGGCAAAGCAGGAAGTAGAAATAGCCCGGTTAAAAAAAGGGTATTGGGTGGAAGGAGTTGGTGCAAACAGGGAATACGTTACTGGCAGCGGAAAGACTACGAAGTTCTCGAAGAACTCAAAGTAAAGTATCCAGTAGACTTTCTGTGTAAGATTATGGGAATCAACCGTTCTGGATATTACAAGTGGAAATCACGGCAAGGGAAGCTCAACCGCTATGAACAGGATCGTATTCTGCTTACACAACTGCTTCATGAGGAACATGAATTACACCCATCCCTCGGTTATCATCGTCTTGCCAGAAATATCTTTCATAATACAGGATGGGCGTTTTCTGACAATCTGGCACATAAATGCTGCAAAGCTGCCGGGATACGTTCCAAAGCTAGAAAGTGCAGATACCGGCCACCGGGAGAAGAAAGCATCAAGTATGAGAACCTTGTGAAGGGACACTGGAATGCAAAGGCACCACTGCAGATTGTGGTGTCGGATATGACAATACTCAAGAACAATGGAAAGCAATGGGAATGGACACTATTGTTAGATACATTCAACAACGAGATCATTGCCCACAGTGTTTCTCCAATCGCAGGAGATAACAAGCCCTATTACCATTGCCTGGACAAGCTGAATAGCCTGGCAGGCAAAAAAGAGGAGCAGAAACCCCAGGTAGTCTTCCACACCGACCAGGGAGCCGTCTACTCCTCCAGGGCATTTTGCCACGCCCATGAACATTATAACATACTTCGGTCAATGTCGCGAGGGGGAACTCCAACAGATAACCCAATTATTGAAGCACTAAATGGCTGGATCAAAGAAGAATTATATCTGGACTACGGACTTGCAGATGCAGACAACTTGCCGGAATTGCTAAATCAGTACGTTTATTTCTTCAATCATCTCCGTCCGGCTGCTGCCTTGGGCTACAAAAAGCCCAGTTCAGTACAAGACCGAACTGGGCTTCCTGTAATTTTGCCTTTTTTAGTGTCTACTTTTTCTTGACAAGTGCAGGCGCACAAAGAAAGGCCTTATTTTTCATTGTAATATTTTCCTAAATGCAATCTACTTTCCTTCCTTGGCAAACCTGGCCTGACGGGTGCGCTTTCGCTTTTCACGCCGCCGCCTGGCAGCAAGGCTGGAAAAATACTGCCTGAATCCCCCAAGGCCGGAGAAGAAACCTATTGCCAGGAAAATCAGGGCACCTAAGCAGAAAAGTCCATGAAGGAGACATTTGTCCCTATGCGCCAGCTGGCTTGAACGCTCCATCGTTTGAAACACACGGCTATCACTGCGGATATCACATGCAGACGTTCCACGCCTGGGGTCCCGGTATAAGCGCAAAGATAGCCTTTCTCCCGCAGGAATACTCAGCAGCGTCCGGTCCTCCAGCGTGTATACGAAATAAACGTTTCCGTCTGTGAAATGCAGCCTGATGTGCTGCTTAGAGTGCATCGCTCTATAACCAATGTGCCAGGTGGTGTATTTCTCCACATGGGAAAGCGTACCGGTGTAGGCTTCTGTATTTGACTCGTCAAAATGAGAGGGCAAACTACACACTACCGTCTCCAGTACCGCAAAGATAGACAGCACAACCAACATGTATAGCAATGCGCCTTTCGCACTTTTAGACAGTTTTACCTTTTTCTTTTGCATAAATCACAACCTATTTTCTGTTGACTGGGTCATTGTCGCAGTAGGCAAAGAGATTCTTATCCCAGTTGGCTTTGTCGGGGGACGCAGCTACCACGGCGGCGGTATCCGCATTGATAAACCTTCCCCAGACCGGGTTATAATACCGGCTGCTGAGGTAGTACAGGCTCGTCTCGCTGTCGTAGACATACCCGCGGTAGCGCAGGGGATTTGCAGCGCCGAGGGTGGCAGACATGGAACCGCTGACGGCCATGTTGCCAGGCGTAGGTCCACGTGCCGTCGGACAGGGGATTGCCTATGGCGTCGTAGGTAATGGACTTCCCATTGAACGCCGTCAGCAGGTCCGGCCAATTGGCGTCGCCGTAGGTATAGGTTCTGCTTGCTGTCCGGACGTGGCCGTCTTTTAACGGCCACGTCCGTCAGCCGGGACGATTATTCACTCTGGTCGGGTTCCTGGTTCTTAATTGCTGTCCCAAGGCATGAAAATCATGCACGTCAAGATCACCAGGAAAAAGATTCCAACAAGGCATGCCCCTACTATGCCCGTTCTTGCGTCCTTTTTCTTTCCGCCTTTACGACAAACATGGACGATAGAAAGCGTGAGGAGCTCAGCGCCGCCTCCACCTAATCCAATTCCAATAACAATCAAAATGCGGTAATATCGCGCCGGGAAAAAGCCGATTTCATTAAAGGCCAGCAATCCCAATCCAAGCGGCATCAGGAGCATAGCAATAGCGGTGCCTATGGGATTCCGCGGATCATGTTTATATTTCCGGGAAAACAGCATCCAAAGCCCTGTTATCATGCAGCCAATAGAGACGGTCACTGCAACAATAAAGCCTATTATGGAAATATTACCGATCATGTTTTACCCTTCTTCTTGTATGCCTTTAGGCATTGCTCTTTAAAAAAATAACATCCAAAGTCAACCAGTGTACCGAATAGAGTGGCTGCAAGCATCGCTGGAAATGCGTAGAGGTTGGCGGCAAGGATACCTCCTATCATAATACATATAACTGGGTTTAATATATCCACAAAAACTGATAGGGCAACCCCCAATCCTTCATAGTGTTTAAAATCAGAAATAATGCTGGCAATTGTAAAGGGGAGAGCAAAAGCTGCCGAAACAACTTTTGAACTCTTAAGTGCTTTAGGGAGCGGTCCAAAGTTCTTTCCCTCCTTAAGCACTGTATCGGGAACCGGAACCACCTTGGGCTTCAATGTCTGTTCCGCTACGGCGTTGACAGCAGAACTTGCTGTACCTGTTCCGATGGGAATGGCGGCTGAATATTTTGGCTTTGGGGTGTTGCCGCCAGTATCTGTCATCATTGTCATGGTATTGCGCAGCGGATAGGTTCCCTCGGAATCATTATAGTTCACCGGATTATCGTTACAATATGCGAACATATTGTCGCCGGTAAATCCCTGTCCCGTGGAAGCATAGCCGTCCGCGTTGATAAACCTTCCCCAGACCGGGTTATAGTACCGGCTGCTGAGGTAGTACAGGCCCGTTTCGGTGTCGTAGACATACCCGCGGTAGCGCAGGGGATTTGCAGCGCCGAGGGTGGAGGCCATGGTGCCGTCGGTGGACATGGGCGCACCCCAGGGGTCGTAGGTGTAGGACACCACCTGGGTGCCGCTGGCATTGACAAGACCGGTGACATCGCCTTGGGCATTTTTCAGGTAGAAATACCTGTTGCCGTTGTACGTCACAGACGCCGGGCCAGTGGAGTCGTAGGTAAAGTGCAACTTGTTGCTGCCCCAGGTCATCTCCGTCAGCTGATCGTCCAAGTAAGAGAAGTTGTACGTCGTGCCGTTGACTGTCTTGGAAATGCGCTTGCCATCGGCATTGTAGCCGTAGGTGATGCTGCTGCCGCTCTTGCTCATAGACGCCAGCTGGCGGCCGTGCTGCCAGGCGTAGGTCCATGTGCCGTCGGACAGGGGATTGCCTATGGCGTCGTAGGTGATGGACTTCCCATTGAACGCCTACTATTGTGTATATAGTCTTGCCATAGGTTATAGTCCACTGCGGCAGTGCTCTGTGACAGGCAGATTTGTATAAGCAAACCCGCCTGTCACAAAGTCGATGAGATTATTTACTGCACTACCTTAATGGCATCCTGATCGATATACACAGTGTAGTTCGCTGGGAGCTCTGGAAGATAGGCAAAATAAATGTACTGCACGGTGACTCCGTTTTCTATTACATGCGGATAGAAGGTGGAATGGGTGGAGTCAGATACAGACGGTGCCGATTCAGAAGTTTTTCCCGAGCAATTGAGATAAAGATAATAGTCGCCGTCGTCCGGAGAAAAACAAATCCCTATTCGGCCGAAATAGTTTTCGGTATCCAATTCCTTCAACTCGATATACTGTATTTGTATCGGAAGGCTGCGGCTGCTGACGGGCTTTCGATAGACATTCCACTTATATTCGTGTGATGTGCAGCGCAGAAGCAGCAAGGATGTTTTTGCACCATCCACCTGTACCACGATGTTTTCTGAGGACAATTCGGTACTCGCTGGCTGATTTGAAAATGGAAGCATGCAAGCTGTCAGTGGAAAAATCAAGAAGCCAAGATAAATAATCAGAATGACATGTTTAAATAGTTTCATATTGTTTTCTTCATCCCCCCATGAATACCTGATAGAAAATGGGTGCTAATTGCGGTGCATAAGCAAGTAGCCATCCTGCTCCTACCGATACAGCATAGGCTGCGAAGGCAACCATTCTGGCATCTACACTGACGCATACATAATTAGTATTGGTAATACAGGCCCGTTTCGGTGTCATAGACGTACCCGCGATAACGCAGGGGATTCGCAGCGCCGAGGGTGGCGGCCATGGTGCCGTCGGTGGACATGGGCGCACCCCAGGGGTCATAGGTGTAGGACACCACCTGGGTGCCGCTGGCGTTCGTTACTGACGGAGTACTGCCAGGGAGTTTCGATAAGTGCTATGTAGTATCAGAACAGAAATGCTTGCGATGTGATTAGCAATTGTCTATTCCCAACATACAACTGTACACGCAATGGTTTTCAATCCGGGATTCAGTCCGGGCAAATCGAGAAGTCCACGATGCCGGACCCTTCATAGCTGCGCAGGTAGGTGATCGTGATCCGATAGGTCCGGCCATCCGCCGATGCGCGAAACTCGGCGGTGGTGTAGTGGTCCTTGTCCGATATCTCCGTCTCGTGACCCGTCATACGCTCCAGCTGCCAGCCGCCGCGCAGGGGGATACCCAGCTCAGACAAAAAGGCGTCCATGTCCCATAGCTCATCCGCCGCCTTGGTGGGGTGGAGGCAGGACTGCCAGCGTTTCTCGTCCCGCCGGGTCAAAGCCTCCAGGGCCTCCTGGCAGACCGGCTGCATTTTATTCTGCGCATTCCGGCCTGCAAATGCGATCGCCAGCATGGCCAGCACAAATACCGCGGAAAACAGAATGACATATCCCAGCTTCTTCCGGGAGTCGGGGGAGGTGTCCAGCAACTGTTGCTGGATGCCGATGCCGATGCATGTCAGAACGTGTGCAAACACCGCGCTGAGGAGCCACCCGGTTGATAAGCAGATCAGCAGACTGCCGATGGCCAGCAGAAGGACGGTCTCCAGAAAGAGGGCGAATCTGCGCTGTCTGGCTGTGACCAGGGTCAAAAGGTAATAGATCACGTTGAGAACGGGAATGAAGGCGATGGCCCCCACTTGGTTGTCCAGGTGGAAGATTTCTTTTTTCTTCCCCAAATAGATTCTGATTCTGATTCTTTTTCTCATGATGAAAACACAACTCCTAACTAAATCAGAATCTTTTTAATCATCATCCCGGCAAACCTCAAAAGAGAATCCAATTAATGAAGATGCAGAAAAACCAAAACCATTCATAGGCAATTCGGTATATAGCCCCGTCTCGCTGTCATAGACATACCCACGATAGCGCAGGGGATTCGCGGCGCCGAGGGTGGCGGACATAGAACCGCTGACGGACATGGGCGCACCCCAGGGATCGTAGGTGTAAGACACCACCTGGGTGCCGCTGGCGTTCACAAGACCGGTAACATCGCCCTGGGCGTTCTTCAGATAGAAATACTTGACGCCGTTATACGTCACAGACGCAGGCCCCAGAGAGTCGTAGGTAAAGTGCAGCTTGTTGCTGCCCAAGGTCATCTCCGTCAGCCGGGACACTTATTCCTCCTCGTCGGGTTCCTGATCCTCCAGGTCGGGAGATATTTCCCCGCGCCGCAGGCTTTCAAATTGCATGCGTTCCTCGCCCGGCAGTAGTGGAAAAATCAAAATGTGAGGCCAACGGTAAATAGCGGATTCCAACTGAAAAGCCCCACCAGCTGTCGTCCGAATCGGTTTGGTACTGCAAACCATCAAAAATGGCTGCCCCACTTCCGTGCTACCCATCTTATCTACCGGGAACACACCTACAATTTGAAACCGCTGCCATGGATATAGGCGGCGAAAGACACCCAGAAAAGTCACGGTAATTCCCTTAGTAGACACAATATATGTTCGGCTGGTAGCGATAATATGAGCAAAAGATAATACGTTAAATATAATGCCCAGGGAGACAATCGTGACCGTGTCAATTGCTATGCGTATGGGTGACTGAAAAACCCAGCAAAATGTCTGAACGAAGTATTCATAATCCACATATGCCAGCACCATCGCCATTCCTACCGCAGCTGCATGAAACTTTCGGGGCTCAATACGTAAAGTATTTGTTTCTGGGTTTTTCATACCGTCATCCTTACCGGGCCTGTGTTTCGGCCCCTCGCCGTCTGTCTTGGAGCATTTGATTTTCCTCCGCTGGTTCTGCGGCTCGATGAGCATGTTGTCGCTGCGATATACGCAGAACCGGCTAACTCAGAATTGTGCTGACTTACAGTTTTATCCCAAATGGTGAACGTATTGGACACAGGTTGAACCACGGGGTCCAGGACAATAGGATATGAGGCGTCTGCCATCCAACCCTGAGGCAGGTAGTAACGCAGCTCATATCCTTTTTCGTTTTCCTCCAGAATCACCTTGATATCATCGGAGCATACATTTTCCGCATCCAATAGATAAGAGGCCGGCATATAGAACACCGGTTTGGCTTCGGAATCGGCATCTTTTGCATAGGCCAGAATACGGTTATCCTCCTGCAGTTCCAATCGCAGATTTTCTGCCTCCAGATGGTAGCGGTAGCCTAACAACTCTTTCGGGCAACTGCGCAGAATCAAAGACTCCTTCAGCCGATTTGAATCCAGGTCATAGGTCACATCTGTGTCATGATAAACATCCTGATACACGGTTTCGCTGCGTTGATTATTCAGTGCAGCCTCCGGCTGAAGCTGTCCCTCATCTGCCAGAGTGGAAGCAATGCTGCTGACCTCGGCAGCGCTTTCGTCTGCGGGGACACAGATCATATCTTCGCCCGGCAACTCCTCACCTATATAGCCCGAACCGCTTTCGGAAATCGCACCATCGTCTTCGTACAACTGACCTGTCAAATAGAATGACAAGCTGTATCCGCTGCGGCTGACCGTGATTCCATTGGCGGTATTCAGCTCAGCAGGAACAGAGACATTCCACATACCGGCTGCGTTTCGATACACGGTTTCACCATCCTGCGCAGCAGACGGCAGCAACCGGTTGTCAATTTCCTCCCAATATCCATCTTTTTGGTAGTGTACTGCCGCCGGATAAATTACCACCTGCCTTGTACCGTCGGTAAGCAGGAACTCCTTCCGATTTTCTTCCCGTTGTTCCAGTATCTCGCCCACGACCTCCGCAGGCGCATCCACGACGTTTTCTGTTGTTGGCGGCCACAGATCTCCCAGTTCCTCAGCCATTACCTGCACGGGGACCAAGTACACCGTCAGCAGCACGGCCAGGAAACAGGATAGTACGCGTCTCCATTCTTTCATACGTTTTCTCTCTTTCCTTTATATAGTGGGATGTATGCCTACGTCTCTACTATATACAACTCCGCTGCAGCTACTTTGCAACAGGTTTTTCCGCTTTTTTCGAAAGAATCGTAATATATGACAAAAGACGGCAGATGCTTTTTGGCAATTATATCCAAGCAACGAGATGAAGCTGGGACATAATAGCGCAAAAAGCACCTTAGCCGCCGTCTTATTTGCCGCCGAATTCCGCTTCCATGGCCTTGCGGGCTTTACTTCTGGCTCGTGTCAGCATCATACGAACGCTGGCAGCGCTGACCCCAAATGCCTTCCCTATTTCTGAGTCACTCAGGTTGTTAGGGGACAGTTTTCTTTCTCAATGAAGGACGGATTTCTGTCTGTCACTTGGAAAGTTTTCTGTCCGTCTGGCGGCAGCTTCACATAGATGCGGTTTGGCTTGGAAAAGCCGCTCCTGCGCCGCTTGATCAGCCCCGCGTCCTCCAACTCGGAAAGAGCGGTTTTCACGGTCATGGTGCTTCTGTCCAGCGCGGCGGCAATCTTCTCTATGGGGAACACAAGATAAATCCTGCCGCCCTCGTCCAGCCAGCCGTTTGCCTGTGAGAGCGTTGCCCGGTCAAGCAGCAGCGCGTACAGCAGCTTCGCCGTTTGGGTCAGGTCTGCTTGCAGCAGGAAACGGGGGTATGGCAGATACGGCGGCAGCCGGGTATCCGCTCTCATGTACTCGGTGATGGAATGTCACCTCCTTCGCGGGAAATGGGGTATAACGAATCGTGACAGCCCTCAGTCGGGCGGTTTCCAGCGTTTTGACCAGTAATGCGGGCAAAGAACAACGATTGCCCGGAAGCTCTGCTTGCAGCCGTGGATGCAGCCACGGCAAAGGGGATTGTAGGAAATGCGGTTTCGGTGGTCGAGGAAGAACGACCATTCCAGCCGCCGCTGCTTGCTCATTCTCGGCATTTTCACGCTCCTATCTGTCGCCAAAGCGTTACGCTCCGGCAGACGGTCAAACTGTAAATCTCGGTATCATTTTCGGGTTCTTTCGCCCTGTGCGCCCCATTTAGGGAACGGGTGGTATTGCGGTATGGGTAAGTCCCTTCGGCGCGTTCTGTGCGCTTTCGGGAGGGGGCATTTGCTCCATTTCTGGATTTGAAAATAAATTGTATCTTTTTCGTGCGCTGTATTGTATTTCTCGTGCAGATAGCGTATAATAATAGTGCCAGTAGAAAGGGGATGATTTCATGGCTGGAACTACAACAAACATCAGCATCCGAATGGACAGCGACCTGAAAGCACAGGCTGACGCTTTGTTTTCGGAGCTTGGCATGAATCTCACAACGGCTTTCAATATTTTCGTGCGTCAGTCGATTCGGGAGGGCGGGATTCCGTTTGAAATCTCCATCAATCAGCCTAACAAGGAGACGATTGCCGCCATGCTGGAAGCGGAAAGGATTGCGAAAGACCCGTCTGTAAAGGGCTATAACGACCTTGACGAGCTTTTTGCCGATCTGAAAAAGTGAGAAAGACAAAGCTGACCGTCAAGCCGACAACGGCGTTCAAGAAGGATTACAAGCTGGCAATCAAGCGCGGACTGCAAATTGAGCTTCTTGAAACCGTGATTGAAACGCTTGCAATGGGAAACGCGCTGCCGCCTGAGAACAGAGATCATGACCTGACCGGTAACTGGCGTGGACACCGGGAGTGCCACATTCAGCCCGACTGGCTTCTGATCTACCGCATCGAGGGTGATGTTCTGGTGCTGACACTTTCCAGAACCGGAACGCACAGCGATCTGTTTGGGAAATGAGCATTGTGCCGCATGGGGAAACCTGTGCGGCATTTTGCTTTTTAGAGTTCTGTCTCATGCTTCCGTCTGTGTTTCGGCTGCTGCGGCATCGACATCTGATAATTGCGCTGCATGGTCATCAGCTCATGCAGCCGGTCGCTTTTCTCGCGGTAATCGTTGTAGCATTCGTTTTTCAGGGAAATAAGAGACTGAATCTCTGCAACGACCTCCTTGCGCTTCGGAAGCTGCTTGGGAGCGCCCAGCTTATCAAGCTGACGCTTGGCAGCGTCGTTGATGATAAAATCTGCTTCATGTGCGGCATAGAATTTCTGCTTGTCCTTTTCCTTGCGGATCGCGCGATACTCCTTGATAACGGGATAGGTCTTGCGGTAATTGTCCATTGCTTCCAGCATTGCCTTTTTGTCCGTCACTTTGGCAGCGGCAGCGTCATAGCGGCTGCGTGCTTCCCGCCGGCAGATTCGCCCCCACTGTTGCTATATACATGTCTTCAACCAAGTTTGATATGAAGTATCCAAATGACAAATCATTTATTTCATAAAAGCTATAATGTGGTCTTACATTCTCTTGTTTAGGAGTATACTCGGGCCAGTATTTTATAAAGCAATTCTCACCTATACATAGATGGTTTACTTTTCCATTACCTCTAATTAGCGTAGAGCGCACTTGTTGATTTACATTTCGGTTTAATATCCCATCATACCCCTCGAACGTAAAGATGCCCGAAAAAATAGGTTTACAAACGATTTATGAGGCAACCGAAAGTTTATCTATAACTTGAGTCAACTGTGTTGCCCCTGTAATGCGAGATTTTACCTGTCTTATACCAAAACCTGTTAAAAAGCTTGAAAGGCTTTTTATAGTGCCGAAGGTGCTTCCGTTTTTTATGAGACGTCACATCGCGCTTTCACACGCCGTGCGTGCGAAAGCCTGAGAAGAATTCTTGTTCAGGTACACGCCCCGGCCAAAAAATAATTGCAATTTATTTGCCGCCTGCGGGCGGAAAACTCTGCGAGGCTTTTAATATTTTTTTCGTTAGGCTAAGGAAAAGACGGGATTTTGTAACAGTTTCGTTAATAATTGCCCGCCCCTCTTGCGCGCGGCGCTTTAGAATGTTAAAATTCTTTAAAATGTTTTTTACAGTCGTGTAACAACTGACTTATAATGCGCAAGGAGCGATACGATTATGCCCAAATTCAGCGTAAAGAAGCCGCTGACGGTGTTCGTGGCGGTGCTGGCCATTGTGGTGCTGGGTGTGGTGGCCTATCTGAAGATGACCCCCGACCTGATGCCCAACATGGACTTCCCCTATGTGATCCTGGTGACCACCGACCCCGGGGCCAGCCCCGAAACTGTGGAGGCCGACATCACCAAGCCCCTGGAGCAGTCCATGGCCACCCTGGACCGCATCAAGAACGTCACCTCCAGCTCCATGGACAGCGTGTCCATGGTGGTGCTGGAGTTTGAGGACGGGGTGAACATGGACACCGTCAGCGTGGATATCCAGCAGAAGATCAACCAGCTGAAGGGCTCCTGGGGCAACACCGTGGGCGACCCCTATGTGCTGAAAATGAACCCCTCCATGCTGCCGGTGCAGGTGGCGGCCCTGTCCTATGACGGCAAGGACATCACCCAGCTGTCGGACTTCGTCAACGACACCCTGTCCCCCAAGCTGGAGGGCATCACCGGCGTGGCCAGCGTCACCGTCAGCGGCACGGTGGAGCGTCAGCTCCATGTGATCCTCAGCCAAAAGAAGCTGGATGCTCTGTCCCAGCGGCTGTCCGATGCCATTGCGAAGCAGCTGGACGACGCGGCGGGACAGCTGGCCTCCGCCCGGGGCCAGGTCAACAGTGCCAAGGCTGCTATCCGCAGCGCCGAGGAATCCGCCGTCCGGGACGCCGTGACCCAGGCCCTTACCACCATTCAGGACAGTCTGAAAACCATGCGGGACAGCCGGGACCAGCTCCAGGACAACCTCCGGGAGCTGGCGGATATTCAGCGGGAGAAGGCCCGGCTGGAGGCGGAAAACGCCCCGTATCAGGCGAAGATCGAGGCCATCCGCCAGAACCCCTCCATGACGGAGGAGGAAAAGCAGGCGGCCATCGCCGAAATCGAAAGTGACCCCGAATACGTCCGCATCCAGGCGGAGCTGGCGGCGCTGGATCTGCGCATGGCGGCCCTGGGTGTCAAGTGGGACGAGGCCGTCCAGCGGGCCAAGGAGTGGCAGAAGCAGCTGGAGGAGCTGGAAAAGCAGCTGCGCGACCTGGAGACCGACGAGGGTGTGGCCAAGCTGGCGGACCAGGTATCCGCCGGGGTCCTGACCATGACCGACGCCGTGACCCAGATCATCTCCGCCAACATCCAGCTGGACAGCGCCCTGAGCCAGATCGACCAGGGACTCCAGACCCTGGAGGAATCCCGCTCCACCGCCCTGAGCCAGGCGGACCTGTCCTCCAGCCTGAGCCTACCCACCATCACCGCCCTGCTGACGGCCCAGAACTTCTCCATGCCCGCCGGATATCTGAAGGAGGACGGCGTCAACTACATGGTCTCCGTGGGCGATTCCATCGACACCCGGCAGGACCTGGAGGACCTGGTGCTCTTTGACCTGGGAATGGACGGCATCGACCCCATCCGCATGAAGGACGTGGCCGACGTGGCCATCACCGACAACTCCTCGGAGATCTACGACAAGCTCAACGGCAAGGACGGCGTCATCGTCTCCCTCAACAAGCAGTCCACCTACGCCACGGCGGAGGTGTCCAACAACATCAACAGCCGCTTCCGGGAGCTGGAGGCGGAGTACGAGGGGCTTTCCTTCGTACCCCTGATGGACCAGGGGGACTACATATACCTTATCATCAACTCCATTCTGTCGTCTCTGGGCTGGGGCGCACTGTTCGCGGTGCTGATCCTGTATCTGTTCCTGCGGGACCTGCGGCCCACGGTGATCACCCTGTGCTCCATCCCCATCAGCGTGATCTTCGCCGTGGTGCTGATGTACTTCTCCGGCGTCACCATCAACATGATCTCCCTGTCGGGCCTGGCCGTGGCGGTGGGCATGCTGGTGGATAACTCCGTGGTGGTCATCGAGAATATCTATCGACTGCGCTCCAAGGGGGCCACCGTCATCCAGGCGGCGGTATCCGGGGCCCGGCAGGTGCTGGGCGCCATCGTGGCCTCCACCCTGACCACCGTGTGCGTGTTCCTGCCCATCGTGTTCGTGGAGGGCATCACCAAGCAGCTGTTCACGGATCTGGCCCTGACCATGACCTATTCCCTGCTGGCCAGCCTCATCGTGGCCCTGACCCTGGTGCCCGCCATGGCCGCCGGTATGCTCCGCAAGGAGAAGCCCCAGAAGCCGGGACTGCTGGATAAGGTCTACCCCGCCTATCGCAAGGCGGTGTCCTGGTCCATCCACCACAAGCTGGTGGTGCTGGGGGTGTCCCTGCTGCTGCTGGTGGGCTCCGCCGGAGCCGCCCTGGCCCGGGGCTTTGCCTTTATGCCCAATATCGACATGAACACCGTGAACCTGACCATCTCCATGCCCGAGGGCTGCACCCGGGAGCAGGCGGTGGCCCTGGCGGACGAGGCCCTGCAGCGCATCGCCGCCGTGGACAACGTGGAAACCGTGGGCGCGATGATGTCCTCCGCCTCCGGCGCCGGGAGCATGGACATGACCAGTATGATGACCGCCGGCGGCGGGGAATACGACGTCACCGCCTACATCACCCTGCCGGAGGGGGCCTCCGGCGCGGAGGCCGGCAAGCAGATGGAGGCCGCCTGCGCCGGTATGGACTGCACCGTCACCGCCTCCGGGGCCATGGACACCTATATGTCCTACCTCACCGGCAGCGGCATCACCCTGAACGTCTACGGCGACGACATGGAGCAGATGCAGTCCGCCGCCCGTGACCTGGCGGCAAAGCTGGCCACCGTCCCCGGCACGGAAAACGTGTCCGACGGCCTGGAGCAGGCGGCCGCCGCCCTGCACCTGTCCGTGGACCGCAACGCCGCCATGGAGAAGGGCCTCACCGTGGCCCAGGTGTACATGGCCGTGGCCTCCGCCCTGACGGACACCGACAGCTCCCTGTCCCTGACCCTGGACGGGCTGGACGTCAGCGTGTCCATCCAGTCCCCGGAGGAGAGCCGCATGACCCGGGAGAAGCTCCTGGATCTGGAAATTGACCCCTCCTCCGCCTCCGCCATGAGCAGCATGATGAGCAGCGCCTCCTCCGGCAGCTCCATGGGAAGTATGAGCGGCATGTCCAGTATGAGCGGCATGTCCAGTATGAGCGGCATGTCTAGTATGAGCGGCATGTCTAGTATGAGCGGCATGAGCAGCGCAAGTGCCTCCGGCAGCACCCGGAGCGGCGAGTCCGTCCGTCTGGGGGACATCGCCCAGCTGGAGGAGACCGTCAGCCTGAACACCATCAACCGGGACCAGCAGCGGCGGTATATCACCGTGTCCGCCGACGTGGCCGACGGCTATAACGTCACCAAGGTCACCTCCTCCGCCGAAAAGGTCATCGGCCAGGCGGAGCTGCCCCAGGGCGTCACCGCCGCCTTCCAGGGGGAGAACGAGGCCATCATGGACGCCATCCGGCAGCTGCTGCTGATGCTGCTGCTGGGCATCGTGCTGGTGTATCTGGTGATGGTGGCCCAGTTCCAGTCCCTGCGCTCGCCGCTGATCGTCATGTTCACCATCCCCCTGGCCTTCACCGGCGGCTTCCTGGCCTTGCTGCTGGCAGGGGTGGAGGTCAGCGTCATCTCCCTGATCGGCTTTGTGATGCTGGTGGGCGTCATCGTCAACAACGGCATCGTCCTGGTGGATTACATCAACCAGCTGCGGCTGGAGGGCATGGGCCGCCGGGAGGCCATCATCGAGGCCGGCGTCACCCGTCTGCGGCCCATTCTCATGACGTCCCTGACCACCATTCTGGGCCTGATCGTTATGGCCTTCGGCAACAACGTGGGCACGGCGCTGATGCAGCCGGTGGCCCTGGTGTGCATCGGCGGCCTGCTGTATGCCACGCTGATGACCCTGCTGGTGGTGCCGTGTATGTACGACATTCTCAGCCGCCGGGACCTGCGGAAGGTGGACGAGGAGGAGCTGAAGCTCCTGGATATGTGAAAAATAAGCGCAAAAAAGCAGCCTCGCGGCTGCTTTTTTGCGCTTATTTTTTCGCTTACAGGATGATCACCGGCCCGGCGGCGGTCAGACGGCCCTCCCGGACGGTGACGGACTCGCCGGTCAGGGCGTTTTCATAGCCGCCGTCGGTCAGGGGGACGGCGGCCGTCCCCGGTCGGCCCGCCAGGGGGAACACGCCCACCGCCAGGTGTTGGCTGTCCTGATAATCGGCCACGGCCAGGCCCTGCTCGTCATCGGCCTCCACATGGAAGGCGGCGTTCGTGGGCAGGCACTTTTTGATGTCGTACAGCTTCCGCAACAGGGGAGACAGGTCCTCCCCGGTCCAGTCGATGGGCTCCCGCTCAAACAGGGAGGGCGTATGGACGGCAGAGAACTCCTGCCCGGCATAGAGCAGGGTGGTCCCCTTCTGGAAATAGCTCAGGGCCGTCCAGGCCAGCAGGCTGTCCCGGCTGGGGAAGCGGTCCGCCGCCCGGCGCTGGTCGTGATTTTCCAGGCAGCTGAGCTTGTTGTACCAGGTGGGAAAGCTCAGCTCCTGATAGCTCAGGGCGGCAAAATACCGGCTCAGGGACATGGCCCCGCCGGCGGCCCCCTCATACAGGGGCCAGATGTCGTAGGGGTACAGAATGTCGAACACGTCAAACAGCTCGTTGTCCGTGGCGGCGTACAGCCCCTGGCGGCGGAAGGCCAGGATGTGGTCCAGGTGGACGCTCTCCCCCAGCCAGATAGCCCCGGGACGTACCCGCTCCACCGCCTGCCGGGCCTTGCGCCAGAACGCCACAGGCACGGTGCTGGCCACGTCGCATCGGAAGCCGTCCACATACTGGGCCCAATAGCACAGGGACTCGATCTGATAGTCCCACAGTCCGGGAACGGCGTAGTCCAGGTCCACCACATCGGTCCAGTCCCCCACCTTGTTGCCCCGGCTGCCGTCGGGCTTGTGATAGTAATACTCCGGGTGCAGGGCCACCAGGGTAGCGTCCGGGGAGGTGTGGTTATACACCACGTCGATGATGCACTTCATGCCATTATCGTGAATGGCGTCCACCAGGTGGAGGAAGTCCTCCAGGGTGCCGTACTCCGGGTTCACCGTGCGATAGTCCCGGTTGGCATAGGGGCAGCCCATGCTGCCCTTGCGGTTGGCTTCCCCGATGGGGTGGATGGGCATCAGCCACAGGATGTCCGTGCCCAGGGCCCGGATCCGGGGCAGATCCGGCTCCACGGCCCGGAAGGTGCCCTGGGGCGTGTGGCTGCGGACGTACAGCTCATAGATCACGCTGCGGCGCAGGGCGGGATTGGTTTCAAGGGACATGGCAAATACCTCCCAGAGAATTATTTGAGACTGTCGAAAAACTCGGAAATCTTCCGCCATCGGAAAGGAAGATAGTTACGAAAGAAACCCATCAGGGGTGTCTTTCGTTTGCAATCACAGGTTTTTCAGAACTTTTTAAGTTCTGAAAAACCGCACTCAGCTTGTCAAAAAGGCTTTTTTGACAAGCTGAGAATTATTTCAGGGTGCTGCTGTTGTTCAGCACGCCGGTGCTGTACAGAAACAGCACGTCCTGATCGGTGAAGGTCAGATAACGGCCCAGCTGGGTGGGGGACAGATAGCGGATATCCACCAGAGTGACCCTGCTGTAGCCCTCCAGCAGCAGCGGGGCCAGGCTGGAGGCGAAGGAATCCCGGAAGATCACCAGCTCCCGGTCCGTCCGGGCGTTGGGACTCTCCACCGTCAGCAGGGACACGGACCCGGACAGGAACAGCTCATACGGGTCGCTGCCCCGGGCCTTTTCCAGGTCGTACACCGGGCCTTCCCCGCCGGTCTCGAAGTTGGTGACCCGGCAGGCGGCGATGGTGTCGTTGGTGAGATAGCGCAGGGTCTCCCCGGCCAGGGGCAGGGCCGCGTACCCGGAATACACCCCATAGAAGGGGCGGTCCAGAGTCACCTCCGTGTAGTCTGCGGCGGCGTCCGCCCCCATGGCGGCGGCCAGATACCGGGCCACGGCAGGAAGCCGCTCCTGCCGCCAGTGGGCGTCGGTGCGGTAATAGTCCTCCAGGGTCAGCCGGTCAAACAGGTCGATATACGTCATCTCCGGCGTATTCTCCCGCAGGCGGGCCACCAGAGCGTCATAGTCCATGGCCGGGCGGCCGGAGGCCGGGGCCAGGAAATACCCCTTGTCCGGGATCACGGAGAGATAGACGTTGGCCTCCGTCCCGGCCAGATAGGTGTCGTACACATACCGGAAGCGCTGGGCGGCCCGGTCCACGGAACCGGTGTTCAGGGGGAAGTCCAGCTTGGCGGCATAGCCCCCGGAGAGATACACCCCGTCCACGTCCCGCTGGCCCAGCAGGTCATAGGACACCAGGGAGCGCAGGGTACGGAACTGCTCCCGCAGGGGGAACTGGTCGGCGGCGGCGTCCTCCAGCTTGCCGGCATACTGGCCGGACAGGAAGCCGAAGACGGTAAGCTCCGGCCACTGGGCCAGGGGGCGGCGCTCCGCCTGGGACACATCCCCCGGGGTCCGCAGCAGGCCCCACAGGCCGAAGCCCGCCAGAAAGCCCGCCAGCAGGCACACGGTGATGATTTGCTTGGTCTTCATGTGCACCTCCTCAGAACCGGAAATACAGGAAGGGATTGGCGGAGCCGCTGACCAGAAACGCCGTGCACACCGCCAGCAGGGCCAGCAGCGCCGCAGGCTCCAGCGCGTCCAGCACCCGCCCGGCCCGTCCGGCGGCGATCCGGCGGCACAGGGCGGCGGGCAGCGGCGTGGACCCCACGGCAGCTGCCAGCAGCACCGGAGCGTAGCTGTGCAGGTAGTACAGGGCGCCGCTGTCCCACAGGGGCAGGCCCCCCAGGCCCAGCAGGCCCCCGGCGGTCCCCAGGGCGGCGGGGACAGACGCGGCGTCAAACAGCACGAAGCTGAAAAGCGCTGCCAGCAGCACATACACATGGCCCAGCACCGGGACACGCTTCAGCCACCGGCCCAGAAACAGCTTTTCCAGCAGCAGGAACGCGGCAAAATACAGGCCCCAGGCCACGAAGTTCCAGGCGGCCCCGTGCCACAGGCCCGTCAGGCCCCACACGATCACCAGGTTCCGCACCCAGCGGGCCTTACCCACCCGGTTGCCGCCCAGGGGGATATACACATAGTCCCGGAACCAGGAGCCCAGGGAGATGTGCCAGCGCCGCCAGAATTCCGTGAGACTGCCGGACACAAAGGGATAGCGGAAGTTCTCGGCAAAGCGGAAGCCCATGATGCGGCCCAGGCCGATGGCCATGTCGCTGTAGCCGGAGAAGTCGAAGTACACATGGAGCATATACGCCGCGGCGTACAGCCAGGTCAGCAGCACCGTTTTCTGCCCGCTCTGCTGATACACCGTCACCAGCTCATACAGGACGTTGGCAAGCAGTACCTTTTTCCCCAGGCCCAGCACAAAGCGGCGGGCCCCCAGAGCCGCGTCCTGCACCGTGTGGGTGCGGCTTCGCAGCTGGGGGGCCACGTCGGCGTAGCGGACGATGGGACCCGCCACCAGCTGGGGGTACATGGCGATATACGCCGCCAGGTCAATGAGGTTCCGCTGGGCCGGGGCGTCCCCCCGGTACACGTCGATGACATAGCTGAGGATCTGGAAGGTATAGAAGCTGATGCCGATGGGCAGGGCCATCCGCAGCAGAGGCACCGACAGCCCGGTGACGGCGTTGAAGCCGGAGATCAGGAAGTCGGCATACTTGCAGTAGGCCAGCATCCCCAGGCTCAGCACGACGGACAGGGTCAGCAGCAGCCGCCTGCGGGTGGGATACCGCTCCATGAGCCGGGCGGCGGCATAGCCCTGTAAAATGGCGGCGGCCATGAACAGCACAAATCGGGGCTCGCCCCAGGCGTAGAACACCAGGCTGCACAGCAGCAGCGCGGCGTTTTTCAGCCGCCTTGGGACTAAGAAATACAGTCCCAGGGCGCAGGGAAGAAAATAGAAGAGAAACGGCAGACTGGAAAACAGCATGGCTGCGGCGGATTACTGGAGGGGCTCGTCGCAGGCGGTCTGAACGCCGGTGTAGGTGGCGGTCATAGTGTTGACAAAGTCGTCCACCAGGTCGTCGGCGCCGAACAGCGCCACTACATACTCGCCGTAGGTGAGGACCACCAGCTTGTCAGGGAAGCCGCACATCCACTGGGTGTTCTGGACATTCTGGCGCAGAGCGTCGGCCACAGCGGAGACGTCGCCGCTGTTTTTCACATGGAACGCGCCGCAGGTAAAGCTGTTGGCGTTCATCATGTGGGTCAGCGACGCGGCGTCGTCAATGAGATCGGATTTGTCGGCGGGGAAGTGCAGCATATAGTCCAGATTGTCGGCATCGTCCACCGGGAAAGCGCCGGGGGCGTTGTCTACGGGGTTATCCAGGCTGCCGCCCACCACGGAGAACTTCTCGCTTTCGGGATAGGCGTTCCACACGGCGGTCAGCAGGTCCACGGCGCTGACGGGGAAGCCGCCGTTGACGTCGCCGCCCTTCTGGGAGGAGCAGGCCGCCAGGGACAGGACCATCACCAGGGCCAGCAGCATAGTGAGAAACTTTTTCATGGGTAAATACTCCTTTGTTATCGTTTTCAAAAGCCATCCGTGCATTTTTGAAGGGCTATTGGCAATGCATCATATCATATTCGCGGCGAAAAGGCAAGCCAGGACGCAAAGATTTTATCAAAAAGGTGTCCCCCACCCCTGTGCTCCCCATACTTTACAAATCTTTTACTTGACGCAGGGGGCCGGGCCTGGTATAATACTTTCAATTGATACCACCGTGAGGGAGTAATTCCACCCCGGCTTCGGGGTTAGGCAGCTTCGTCAGAACGGCGCGCCCGCGCCCGGACTGCTTTGAAAGAATGAGACTCATGCATAGGCTTTGGCCTGTGCATGAGTCTTTTTATTTCCCCAGGTGGGCAGAATCATTAAGAGGAGTGATCGTATGCACAAGGAATATGCCCAGACCGCCGATCAGGTCCTGTCGGACCTGCAAAGCGGCCCGGAGGGCCTGTCCGCCGCCCAGGCGGAGGGCCGTCTGGCGGAATACGGCCCCAACCGCCTGCGGGAGGCCCCCAAGGCCACCCTGCTCCAGCGGTTTCTGCAGCAGCTGCGGGACCCCATGCTGCTGATCCTCATGGCCGCCGCCGCCGTGTCCGCCGTCACCAACTACCTGTCCCACGAGCCCTTTACCGAGGTGCTGATCATCCTGGCGGTGGTGCTGCTGAACGCCGTCCTGGGCGTGGTCCAGGAGAGCAAGGCCGAGGCCGCCATCGAGGCCCTGCAATCCATGACCGCCGCCACCAGCAAGGTCCTGCGGGACGGCTCCGTCACGGAGCTGGAGAGCAGCCGCCTGGTACCCGGCGATATCGTCCTGCTGGAGGCCGGGGACGCCGTCCCCGCCGACGGACGGCTGCTGGCCTGTGCCTCCCTGCAAATTGAGGAGGCCGCCCTCACCGGCGAAAGCGTCCCCTCCGCCAAGTCCCCGGAGGCCCTTACCGGCGAGGTGACCCTGGGCGACCGCCGCAACATGGCCTATATGGGCTCCACCGTGGCCTACGGCCGGGGCCGCATGGTGGTCACCGCCACCGGCATGGACACGGAGATGGGCAAGATCGCCGGCGTCCTGGCCCGGACGGAGCAGGAGGGGACGCCGCTGCAAAAGAAGCTGACCCAGCTGGGGAAAACCCTGTCCTGGCTGGTGCTGGGCATCTGCGTGTTCATTTTCGTGTTTGACCTGATCGTGGCCGGGGACTTCTCCCTGTCCGGCATCCTGGAGACCTTCATGGTGGCCGTGTCCCTGGCGGTGGCCGCCATTCCCGAGGGCCTGGCCACGGTGGTAACGGTGGTGCTCAGCATCGGCGTCACCCGCATGAGCCGCCGCAATGCCGTGATCCGCCGCCTGACGGCGGTGGAGACCCTGGGCTGCACCCAGGTGATCTGTTCCGACAAAACCGGCACCCTGACCCAGAACAAGATGACCGTGGTGGACCACACCGGGGACACCGCCCTGCTGGCCTCCGCCATGGCCCTGTGCAGCGATGCCGTCCTGAACCCCGACGGCTCCGTCCAGGGGGAGCCTACGGAGGCGGCCCTGGTGTCCTTCGCCGCAGAGCATCAACTGCCCAAGCCCCAATTGGAGCAGGAGCGCCCCCGCATCGGCGAGGCTCCCTTCGACTCCGGCCGCAAGATGATGTCCACCATTCACCGGACCCCCCAGGGCGTGGTGCAGTATACCAAGGGCGCGCCGGACCAGGTGCTGGCCCGCTGCACCCACTATTGGGAGGGCGGACAGGCCCTGCCCATGACCGATGACCGCCGCCGGGAAATTCTGGCGGATAACCACCGCATGGCCGCCCAGGCCCTGCGGGTGCTGGCCGCCGCCAGCCGCCCCTGGCCCGATGGTGCGCCCCAGGATCAGTCCCCCGCGCACTTAGAGCAGGCCCTCTGCTTCATCGGCCTTACCGGCATGATCGACCCGGTGCGGCCCCAGGTGAAGCCCGCCATTGAGGAGTGCCGCCAGGCGGGCATCCGCCCGGTGATGATCACCGGCGACCACCAGGACACCGCCGTGGCCATCGCCCGCCAGCTGGGCATTCTCTCCGACCCCTCCCAGGCCATCACCGGCGCGGCGTTGGACGCCCTCAGCGATGAGGAGCTTACTCAAAACGTGGACCGCTACAGCGTCTATGCCCGGGTCCAGCCGGAGCACAAGGTCCGCATCGTCAGCGCCTGGCGCCGCCGGGGAGCCGTCACCGCCATGACCGGCGACGGCGTCAACGACGCCCCCTCCATCAAGTCCGCCGATATCGGCATCGGCATGGGCATCACCGGCACCGACGTCACCAAAAACGTGGCGGACATGGTCCTCTCCGACGACAACTTCGCCACCATCGTGGGCGCCGTGGCCGAGGGCCGCCGCATTTACGACAACATCCGCAAGGCCATCGGCTTCCTGCTGGCCAGCAACATGAGCGAGGTGCTGGGGGTGTTCTTCTCCGCCCTGCTGGGCTTCACCCTCCTCAACCCCGTCCATCTGCTGTTCATCAACCTCATCACCGACTGCTTCCCGGCCCTGGCCCTGGGCATGGAGCGCCCGGAGCCGGACATCATGCGCCGCCCGCCCCGCTCCGCCAAGGACGGCATCTTCTCCGGCGGCCTGGGCTTCGACATCGCCTATCAGGGCATCCTCATCACCGTCATCACCATGGCCTCCTACATCATCGGCCACTGCATGGAGGCGGGATGCTTTGAAATGCCCCGGGGCGTCTCCCCCCACGGCATGACCATGGCCTTTTTGACCATGAGCATGTGCGAGATTTTCCACAGCTTCAATATGCGCTCCCAGCGGCGCAGTGTGTTCACCCTCCGGGGCCACAACAAGGTCCTCTGGGCCGCCATGCTGGGCTCCCTGGTGCTGACCACCGTGGTGCTGGAGGTAGTGCCCATCGCCAACGCCTTCGGCTTCACCCCCGTCAGCTGGACGGAGTACGGCATCGCCCTGGCCCTGGCCGTGCTGGTGATTCCCATTGTGGAGCTGGTGAAGCTCATCCAGCGCAGACTGGGTAAGTAAACAAAACCGGCTCCGGCGCGACGCGCCGGAGCCGGTTTTCACATTCCAACAATTATCCCTGCCGTTCCAGGCAGGTCTGATAGGTGTCCCACAGGTCGTCGTTCATCTCCAGCACCATGCGGCCCAGGCGCAGGCCCGCCGCCGTCCGGGTGTGGCGATAAATGCCGCACAGCTCGTCCTCCTGACTGCACCGGCCATAGGCCAGCAGGGTCCGGGGGTCCTTCCTGGCCCACTGGCCCAGGGTCACCGTCTCGCCGCAATAGGGGCATGCCGTCTCCGTCAGCGCCGGGTCCGCCTGGGCCTCCGCCAGAGACGCGTATTCACGCCCCTGCACCAGCCCGGCCTTCCGGTCCTGGGGATACTGCACATACCGCAGGCCGTATTCGTCCATGCACCCGTCCAGGTCCATCCTTCCGCAGATCTGCACGGTGTTCCGTGCATCGTTCAGGGCATCGTGGGCCCGGTCCGGCGTCAGGTGCAGCAGCTCCATAGCCCGTTCCAGGGAGCATTGCCGGTCGTCCCGCATGATCTCGTGGCCGAAGATCCGCTGCAAATCGTAGCAGCACGGCATTTCCGCATCCATTCCGTGCATCAGCAGGTTGTCCATCAGCACCGGAATGTCGTCCGGTCCCCAGGTACACAGACAGCAATCCTCCCCGCACCATTCCATGAAATCGGCATAGGCCCGGGGAAATTCCGGGGCCTTTTCCAGGTCCTGTGCCCGGATTTTCGTCAGCTGCACCACATCGCCGTTCATGCGGGGATAAAATCGGGGCCGGATAAAGGTTTTGAAGCTGCCGGTCTCCCGGAACCGCTCATCCAGCCGCAGGGCCCCGATCTCGATGATCTCCGAGTCGAAGAAAAACGGCTCCCGGATGGTGCTGTCCCGGTCCAGAGGCTGATTCCACTCCAGGTCCAGGACGATATACGAAAATTCAGCCATTTCTGGCAGCTTCAATGGCCTTGCCCTTGCGCTCAGCCTCCTGGTACTGCTCATCAGCCTGGTGGATGGCATCTGCCACCAACTGGTCCGCCACGGACTTCAGGTCCATCTCCAGCACCCGGTCGATGACCTGCTGCTGCTTCTCCTCCGCCACGCCGTAGATGGTCATGCTGCAGGACAGGAACCGGCGCAGCTTCTGCTCCATGGTGAAATTCCGGTCGCACTTCCGGGCCATAAAGCTGCGCACCATGCCGGAGGTAGCCAGCTCCAACTCATAAAAATCCTGCCGGGTATACTGGGGATGCATCGCGCCGAACAGCTCCACCAGCTTATCCGTTACCATCTGATGGATGTAGTTAGCCGTGGCTGCATAGGAATAGGAGGAGACATACAGCTCCCGCAGGGCCTCGGACTTCTCGGCGATATACATCTGGATCGACGGCTCCACGGCGTAAAACATTTCAGGCTCATAGCCCTCGCCCAGCAGCTCGTGCGTAACGGCGAACTGCTTTTCGTACATCCACTTGGTCAGCTTCAGCAGCAGCGCCTCCTTGTTGGCAAATACTGCAAAAAACGCGGACGGGGACATACCCGCTGCCTGCGCAATGGCGGCGGTGGTGGTCCGTTCATATCCGTTTTCCAAAAACAGCCTGATGGCTGCATAGGTCATCCGATTCTCTCTTTCGGCGACCTTGGGCTGTGCTCCTCTCGGCATAGCGTCCTCCTTTACAACCGTTTGAACGATTTTTCCATCCTGACAGAGTATAATATTGTATATTAGCAACAAAGCTATACTACATTAAGGTTAGGGCTTCCTACCTGTTAAGTTAGTATTTTAACATATCTTCCATTGTTTTTCAATGGGCGACACAAAAATTTTAGAAATTGTTTTTCTGTGATATATTGCTGAATTTTCTTTCGGAAATCTCACATAATGTGGCATTTATGCCATGCGATTGTACACATGCTGCGGACACTTTTCTTTGCTGTGCCGCCTGCCTTCGGTTTATAAACAGCGCCAGCCGATTCCGAAAAGTGGAATCGGCTGGCGTGACTGCTGCACGGCGGCTGTATATATATATATATATATATATACAAGCTTGCGCAGCGGTTATTTACTTGAGACTTTAGTTCTGAAAAACCGCACGCAGCTTGTCAAAAAAGGCTTTTTGACAAGCTGATTTACTTGATGATCTCGCCGGCGGCTTCCTTGGCCCGGATCTCCTTCATGGCGTCCTTGTGGCTCAGGTTCACCCGGCCCTTCTCGTCGATCTCGGTGACCTTGACCCACATCATGTCGCCCACCTTGCAGGCGTCCTCCACCTTCTCGATGCGCTTGTCCGCCAGCTTGGAGATGTGCACCAGGCCGTCCTTGCCGGGAGCCAGCTCCACGAAGGCGCCGAAGGTCATCAGGCGTACCACGCGGCCATAGTACAGCTGGCCCACCTCGGGCACGAACACGATGTCGTCAATGCACTTCTTGGCGGTGGCGCAGCTTTCGGCGTCGGGGGAGGCAATGTGGATGGTGCCGTCGTCGTCGATGTCGATCTTGGCGCCGGACTCGGCCACGATCTTCTGGATGACGCTGCCGCCCTTGCCGATGACCTCCCGGATCTTGTCGGGGTCAATGTGCATGGTGATCATCTTGGGGGCGTACTTGCTGACCTCGGGCCGGGGCTCGGCGATACAGGGCAGCATGATCTGGTCCAGGATCTGGCACCGGGCGTCATAGGTGATGTCCAGGGCGTTCTTGATGATCTCCATGGTCAGGCCGTCGTTCTTCAGGTCCATCTGAATGGCGGTGATGCCCTTCTTGGTACCGGCCACCTTGAAGTCCATCTCGCCGTGGAAGTCCTCCACGCCCTGGATGTCGATGAAGGTGGTGAAGGAGCCGTCGTCGTCCTGGATCAGGCCGCAGGAGATACCGGCCACCGGGGCGGAAATGGGCACACCGGCGTCCATCAGGGCCAGGGTGCTGCCGCAGATGGAGCCCTGGGAGGTGGAGCCGTTGGAGGACACCACCTCAGACACCACGCGGATGGCATAGGGGAACTCCTCCACCGGGGGGATCACCGGCAGCAGGGCCCGCTCGGCCAGAGCGCCGTGGCCGATCTCCCGGCGGCCGGGGGAACGGGCGGGCTTGGCCTCGCCCACGGAGTAGCCGGGGAAGTTATAGTGGTGCATATACCGCTTTTCGGTCTCCTCCCAGATGGTGTCCAGCTTCTGGTTGGCGGACAGGGTATCCAGGGTGGCCACGCTCAGCACCTGGGTCTGGCCACGGGTAAACAGGCCGGAGCCGTGGACCCGGGGCAGCACGCCCACCTCGGCGGACAGGGGCCGGATCTCGTTCTTCTGGCGGCCGTCCACCCGGTGGCCCTCCAGCAGCCAGGCCTTGACGATCTTCTTCTGGAACTTATAGGTGATCTCATCCAGATACTTGTCCATCTCGGGATAGTCCTCCAGGAACAGCTCATGCCACTTTTCGATGAGCTGGTTCCAGCGGGCCTCGCGAACGTTCTTGTCGTCGGTGTCCATGGCGGCCTTGGCCTGGTCCATGGTGGCATCCACGATCTTCTCAAACAGCTCTTCGTCGAAGTCCGCGTGGGGATAGTCGAACTTGGGCTTGCCGATCTCGGCCACCATCTGGCCGATCAGGGTGATCTGCTTCTGGTTCTCCTCATGGGCCATGCGGATGGCCTCGAACATCACGTCGTTGGGCACCTGGTTGGCCCCGGCCTCGATCATGACCACCTTCTTGCCGGTGGACACAACGGTCACGTCCAGATCGCTGACCTTGCGCTGCTCGCTGGTGGGATTGAACACCAGCTTGCCGTCCACCAGGCCCACCTTCAGGGCGCCCACGGGGCCGTTCCAGGGGATGTCGGAAATGGCCAGGGCGGCGGAGGTGCCGATCAGGCCGCAGATCTCCGGGGAGCAGTCGTGGTCCACGCTCATAACGGTGCACATCACGGACACGTCGTTGCGGAAGTCGTGGGGGAACAGGGGGCGGATGGGCCGGTCGATGACGCGGCTGGTGAGGATGCCCTTCTCGCCGGGGCGGCCCTCCCGGCGGTTGAAGCTGCCGGGAATGCGGCCCACGGCATACAGCTTCTCCTCAAAGTCCACGCTCAGGGGGAAGAAGTCGATGCCGTCCCGGGGACGGGGCGCGGCGGTGACGCAGCACAGCACGCTGGTCTCGCCATAGGTGACCATAACGGCGGCGTTGGCAAGCTCCGCCAGCTTGCCCACCTCCAGGGTCAGGGGGCGGCCCGCCAGGTCCATGGTATACTTGTGGTAATGGGGGAACTGCCGGTGGGTGATGATGGTAGACATGGTTTGGCTCCTTTTCATTTGGATTTTTCCGCATGGGAGCCGGGGCCGTTTAGCACTTGAAAAAATGCCGGAAAATCCGGAAATTCCGGCGTTTTTTCAACTGCTAAAGGCTTTGATCGGCTCCGCACACGGGCAGGGATGGTGTGAAAGAAGGGTGGTGCGCACGGGGCACACCACCCTGTTTTCAGCTTACTTACGCAGGCCCAGCTTGGCGATCAGGGCACGATAACGCTCGATGTCCTTCTTGGCCAGATAGTCCAGCAGACGGCGGCGCTTACCGATCATCATCTGCATGCCGCGGCGGCTGTGGAAGTCATGGGGATGAACCTTCAGGTGCGCGGTGAGCTGGTTGATGCGCTCGGTGAGGATAGCGACCTGGACCTCGGGGGAACCGGTGTCGGTCTCATGGGTGCGGTTGGCCTCGATGATGGAGGTCTTCTGATCTTTCAGCATCATAGTTGTGTTTCCACCTTTCTTTTATTGCGCCCGCATCCTGAGTGCCGGGACAGGCAGAGCATCCACGGGACTAAGGCAAGGGGCATGGCACGCACACAGCGTACTCTGATACGATAGCACAAAATGCGCCGGTTGTAAAGAATAAATTTTGGATTTCCGCCGCATTTGGCCAAAATTGTCCCGGTTTCCGGCGGGACATCCCGCAAAAGCCGGGTTTTGTCCCGATTTTTCCCCGGGACAGGCCGGGACGCGGACCCCCGTCCCGGCGCTTTTTCCCTGGGATGCCGATTTTTAACAAAACGTTCACGTCCCCGGCATTGCAAACCACGGCTTTTTACGCTATCATGTAAAGTAGTAAATCAGGCCCAGCCGGGCCAACAAAGGAGAAAACAATATGAAGGGTAAGAGCGGCTACCTGAAATGGGGTCTGACGATCTTTCTCACCGTCTGCGCCATTCTGGTGTTTTACGACACGTTCTATATGAGCGGCGCACTGCAGCGGCTGCTGTCCAAGCTGGCGTCCATTCTGTCGCCGGTGCTGGTGGGCCTGGTGATGGCCTATCTGCTGGCCCCCATCGTCAACTGGTTTGAAAAGCTCATTCTTTCGGGCCTGCACCGGATCAAGAGGCTGGAGGGAAAGACCATCCCCCATGCCGCCGGGTGGCTGCGGGCCGTCAGCATTCTGCTGACCTGGGCCATTGTGCTGCTGCTGCTGTATCTGATGTTCAGCGTGGTGATCCCCCAGCTCATCGACAGCGTGGTGATGCTCATCAACAACGCCGAGACGTATTACAACAAGATTTACGGCTGGATCACGAACCTGCTGGATAAGAACCCCAAGGTGGAGGACTGGGTCAACGAGAATCTGGAGACCTATTACCAGAATCTGCTGGACCTGCTGACCAACAAGGTGCTGCCCGGCGCCCAGCAGATGCTCACCACCATCACCGGCGGCGTGATCTCCGGCATCTGGGGGCTGGTGAGCTTCGCTATGGACTTCCTGGTGGGCATCATCGTGTCGGTGTATATGCTGGCCATGAAGGAGCAGAGCCTGGCCCGCTGCTGCAAGCTGCTGTACGGCGTGTGCAAGGAGGCCCACGCCCGCTGGATCGCCCGGGCCGTCCGCCGGGCCGACGGCATCTTCAGCGGCTTCGTTCGCGGAAAGCTGCTGGACTCTCTCATCATCGGCATTCTGTGTCTCATCGGCTGCACCATTCTGGGCATGCCCTATGCCCCGCTGGTGAGCCTGATCGTGGGCGTTACCAACGTGATCCCCTTCTTCGGTCCCTTCATGGGCGCGGTGCCCAGCGCCTTCCTGATTCTGCTGGTCAGCCCCAAGAAGTGCCTGATCTTCGTGATCTTCGTCATCGTTTTGCAGCAGTTCGACGGCAACATCCTGGGCCCCAAGATCCTGGGCGATGCCACGGGCATCTCCAGCTTCTGGGTGGTGGTGGCCATTCTGGTGGGCGGCGGCTTCGGCGGCGTGCTGGGTATGTTCCTGGGCGTGCCGGTGTTTGCCTGTTTGCAGGTGCTGGTAAAGTATCTGGTGGACCGGCGTCTGCGCCGCCGGAATATGCCCACCGAGGCATATTGCTATGTGAACCGAGACCGGGAGTCCCAGCCACCGGAGCAGCAGTCATAAATGCATCAAAACCTCCGGCTAAGCCGGAGGTTTTGATGCAGCTTGTCAAAAAAGTCATTTTGACAAGCTGCGTGCGGTTTTTCAGAACTTTCTAAGTTCTGAAAAACCTGTGATTGCAAACGAAAGACACCCCTGATGGGTTTCTTTCGTAACTATCTTCCTTTCCCAACACCGGGGTACGGTATGGCCATTCGGCCAGGGACCACAAGGTAACAAGTTTCTTGTTACCTTATCTTGTGGTTCTCAAGAATCTTGACACAACATCTTGTGTTTCATTCCGGCTGGTGCTACAATATGTGGTGCAAAGCCCAACGCTTTCACTACGGGGAGACAGCCACATGACCAAGAAACCGCCGACACGGCAAGACAGATGGAGGAAGAAGCATATGCGCACTATCAGTACACGGTTACCCCGAAACAGGCCGAACGCCTGGAAAGTGCCTGCTTTTGGGTAGGAATCACGCCCTATAAGCTGGCCCAGAATCTTCTCATGAATTGGTTGCGAGACTGGGAGAACCGCCACACACCATCGTAGCCTGTCCCGCCGCCGTCCCGCCTTGTGCCGGGACAGCGGAGAGACGGCGCGGCGGTCGCGGAAGCTGGGCAGACGGCTATCGCCGCGCACCTCCTACAAGATGGCTGATGCCCGCTTTGGCCTTTTCATGATAACCCGCGAGTAAAGGCCAGGGCGGGCGCGGTCTCTGCTATGGCCCGGCCTGTTCGCTCACGCCCGCCCTGCCGCCTGGCGGCGGCTTCGGCCTTGACTTCGCGGTTGCAAAGAGACCGCCCAAAGCAGGCAGAAAGGACGGTACGAACAATGAAGTACAAGAACATGAACGGCATGGCAGCCGGTATCCCGAACAGCGTGCGGCGCGGCGTGTACAAGCGCGACGGCTGGCGGTGCGCCCTATGCGACTCAACGGACGGCCTACAAATCCATCACGTGCGGCCCCGGGGCAAAGGCGGGGCTGACCACCCGATGAACCTCATTACCCTGTGCTGGCGGTGCCACGCCGCCGCCCATGGGTCCATCCTCCAAGTTGACCCTTGGGTGGCCGCCGAATACAAGGGCCGCCAGGATGGAAACCTGGATGCAGCAATCCGGGAAATGATGGACGACGTGGAGCTGGCCTGTGTCGAGTACGTCAGTAACTACTACGCCGAACAAGGCGAAATCTGGTATCCCTGGGAGGGATGATTAACGAAATTTGGGAGGGGCTACGGCTCCTCCCCTTTTTTTCGTCACCGAAACGGGGGTTTTACGATGGAAAACGGGGGTTAAGGATTCTGGCCACGCGCCGCCCCACCCCCGGCCATACGATGGCCCCTGCTTCTGCCGTATCTCCGCGCCGTCCGTGCCGCCAGGCCGGGCCGCATGGCCCGCCCCGCCGTCCCGGCCCGGGGCTATCGCCCCTCGCGTGTCCCTTGCGGCGGCCTTATGGCCGTCCTCGGGACCAAAGGAATGCGGCGGCATGAAAATTGCCCGGCTTGCCCGGGCCGCCCCCCGCCGGGCTCTGGCCCCCGGGGCTGGTGGTTGTCGGGGCCTGGTGGTGTGGGGCCGGGCCCGCCGTGGGCCGTCGCCGGTCTGCCCCGGTCAGTTTTCGCCGCCGCCCGAAGCGCGGGGGGCGCAGCCCCCCCGGCCAGGCTCAAGGCAGTCCTGGGGGCCGGGCCTGGGAGCACTGCGGGCCGCCCGCCGTGCGGTTTGGCCGTTCCCCCCGTGGCGGCTGTGTGGTCGTTGGGGGCGTTTCTGCCGCCCCGGGTGGGGCGGGCAGCCCTTGGCCTGCCCTGGCCCGTCCCCGCTTGGGGGGCTGTAATTGGCTGGCCGGGGGCCCCCCAGCGCCCCGGCGGCAGGGATGGGCGCGGCCCCCTTTCCGGGGCCCGCGCTGTGGTTCTCTTTGGCCTGGTCCCGTGCCGCCGCCGTTCCGGCCCGCGCTTCTCCGGTCGCGCCGGGCAACGGTGATAGAAGGCAGTGCGTTGCCCGGCGCGCGGGGGTTCCGCCGCCTGCGGGCGGCGGGGAACGGCCCGGGGGCAAAGCCCCCGGGGGAAGAATGCGGTGATTGCAAACGAAAGACACCCCTGATGGGTTTCTTTCGTAACTATCTTCCTTTCCGATGGCGGAAGATTTCCGGGTTTTTTGACAGTCTCTATCAAAACCTCCGGCTTAGCCGGAGGTTTTGATGAGACTATCCAAAAAGCCTCGCAGAGTTTGCCGCCCGCAGGCGGCAAATCAAGTGAGATCATTTTCGCCCGGGGCGTGTACCTGGGCGAAAATACTTCTCAGTCTGCAAGTGTGGAATTTGTTCGCTTTCAGCGAACAAATTATGCGCGCAGCAGACTGCAAGCCTTTTATCCCCAAAGGGCTTGCCCTTTGGGGATAAAAAGAAAAGCACGGCCGAAGCCGTGCTTTTCCGGTTAAATCGGTTGTTTACTTGCCCATGGGGGCGCCGCAGTGGGGGCAGAAGTTGCTGTCGGACACGGTGCCGCAGACGGAGCAGGTCTTGGCGTCGCCGGACTCCTCCTGGGGCTCCTCGTCCTGGGTTTCCTCCTTGCGCTTGGCGGCCTCCAGCTGGGCGATCTTCTCCTTGGAGGCGTTGACGGCGGCCACAACGTCCTTCACGGCGTCGGGCAGCTCACCCTGAAACTCGGAGACGAACCACTCGCCGATGGCCCGATAGTTCTTCTCGATCTCCCGCTGCTCGGAGAGAATTTCCATGTTCATCTTGGCGGCGTCGGTGGCAGCCTTGGCCTTCTCGGTGGCGGTCTCCGCCAGATCCTTGGCCTTTTCGGCAGCCGCACCGGCCACCAGCTGGGCCTTCTTGGTCAGTTCATCAAAAAATGCCATAGCAATGATCTCCTTTCAGATTCTGAAATTCTTAATTAGGGTCATTATACACCAGGGTGGGCGGTTTTGTCAATGCTCAATCCAGTCGGAGGCACGGGACACGGCGCGCTTCCACAGGCGATAGTCCCGGTCGCAGTCCGCCTGGGGCCGCAGGGGTTCAAACACCCGCTGGCTCCGGCGCAGACGGGTCAGCTCCTCCAGATCGCTCCACACGCCGCAGCTGAGGCCAGCCAGGGCCGCCGCGCCAAAGGCGGTGGTCTCCACCATCCGGGGCCGGTCCACGGGGATGCGCAGCAGATCCGCCTGCAGCTGCATGAGAATGTCCGACACGCTGGCCCCGCCGTCCACCCGCAGGGCGGTGATGTCGCACCCGGCGTCCTGCCGCATGGCCAGCATCAGGTCCGTCACCTGATAAGCGATGCACTCCAGCACCGCCCGGGCGATGTGGGCCCGGCCCGTGCCCCGGGTGACGCCCAGAATGGCCCCCCGGGCGTACATATCCCAATACGGCGCCCCCAGGCCGGTGAAGGCCGGGACCACCACCACGCCGCCGGAGTCCTCCACGGACTCCGCCAGACGGTCGCACTCCGGGGCGGAGTCGATCAGGTGCAGCTCGTCCCGCAGCCACTGGATGGTGCTGCCGCCGTTGAAAACGCTGCCCTCCAGGGCGTAGGCCGTGCGGCCCTCCACCTGCCAGGCAACGGACGTCACCAGCCCCGCCCGGCTGCGGACGGGCTTCCCCCCCACGTTCATCAGGGTGAAGCAGCCGGTGCCGTATGTATTCTTGGCCTCGCCCGGGCGGAAGCAGGTCTGGCCGAACAGGGCAGCCTGCTGGTCCCCTGCCGCGCCGCACACCGGTACCCCCGCCAGCTTTTCCAGGCCCGGGATGCCTTTTTTCACCAGGCCGTATACCTGACTATTGGCCACGGGCAGGGGCAGAATAGACATGGGTATCTCCAGCAGCTCGCACAGCTCCGCATCCCAGCACAGCCGGTGGATATCGAACAGCATGGTCCGGGAGGCGTTGGAGTAGTCCGTGACGTGGGCCCCGGTCAGCTGCCAGATGAGCCACGTTTCCACCGTGCCGAACAGCAGCTCTCCCCGGTCCGCCTTTTCCCGGGCGCCGGGGACGTTGTCCAGCACCCAGCGGATCTTGGTGGCGGAGAAGTAGGCGTCGATCAGCAGGCCCGTGGCGGACTGGATGCGCTCCTCCAGCCCCCGGCGCTTCAGCTCCTCGCAGAACTCCGCCGTCCGGCGGCACTGCCAGACGATGGCGTTATATACCGGCCGGCCGGTGGTCTTGTCCCAGAGGATGGTGGTCTCCCGCTGGTTGGTGACGCCGATGCCGGCCACCTCCCCCTCCAGCCCGGCTGCGGCCTGGGCCGCCGCACGGCGCTCCGTCTCCCAGATCTCCATGGGGTCATGCTCTACCCAGCCGGGCTGGGGATAGAGCTGGCGGAAGGGAAACTGGGCCTTGGACACAATGTCGCCCCGGCGGTCAAACACGATGGCCCGGGAGCTGGTGGTCCCCTGGTCCAGCGCCAGAATATAGGTTCCCATAGAAGTCTCCTCTTTCTTTTTGTTTCAGAGTATGCTAATATAGGGTATTATAACACAGAAAGGACAGGATTACCATGACGGATTTCCAGGAATTTACCTTTCTTTCCAGCGACGGCCGCACCCAACTTCACGGGGCACAGTGGACCCCGGCGGACCGGGAGCCCATTGCCGTTTTACAGATCGCCCACGGCGTGGCGGAGCACATCCTGCGGTATGACGATTTTGCCCGGTATCTCAATGATCGGGGCATCCTGGTGGCGGGACACGACCACCTGGGCCACGGCAAGTCCCTGCCGGAGGGCGGCACGCCGGTGTATTTCGGCGACGGCAGTACCTGGGAGACGGTGGTGGACGACATCCACCTGCTCCATGACCGGCTGCGGGAGCAGTATCCGGATCTGCCCATCCTGCTGATGGGCCACAGCATGGGGTCGTTCCTGTCCCGGTCGTATCTGATCCGCTATCCCGGCACGGTGGACGCCGCCATCATCATGGGCACCGGCTGGCAGCCGGAGATGACCATCCGGGGCGGCCTGCTGCTGGCGGGAATTCTGTCCGGGCTCAAGGGGCCGGACGCCGTCAGCAAGATGGTGACGAACATGGCCTTCGGGGCCTATAACAAGGCCTTCGGCGACAAGCCCCGGACCCCCAACGACTGGCTGTCCGCCGACACGGACAACGTGGACCGGTATATGGCGGACCCCCTGTGCGGCGCGGACGCCACGGTGGGCCTGTTCCTCCAGATGCTGCGGGGGCTGCGGTTCAACCAGACCCCCGGGAACATCGACCGGATGGACAAAAACGCCCCCATCCTGCTGATTGCCGGGCAGGACGACCCGGTGGGCAACATGGGAGCCGGTGTCCGGCGGACCCACGACGCCTTCAAGCGGGCGGGGGTCAGGGACGTGACCCTGAAGCTGTATCCCGGCCTGCGGCATGAGATTCTCAACGAGGCCGCCATGCGGGACACGGTTTACGGCGACATCGGGGCCTGGATGGCCCGGGTGCTGGGCTAACGCAAGGCCGCCAGCAGATTGGGGATGCCCAGCAGGTCCACGTTGTGGGTCCGGCGCAGCAGGCGGACGGTGAAGAAGCTGTCCGCCGTCAGCACCAGCAGCAGGGCCAGCCCCGCCCCGGCGGGGGCGTGCAGGGCGATGGGGTGCAGCAGGGGCTGAACATATCGGACGGAGAAGGCCGTCAGCAGGCCCCAGATCACGGCAAAGGGCATGCAGATCCGGCGGTTCAGGTCCATGTGGGTGCCGGAATAGTCCCAGAACATGACCCCCAGCAGCCTGTCATAGAGGAAGTGCACGGCGTATTCCACGGCGGTGGCCGTGAGGCCGCCGTAAAAGGCCAGGCGGAAAAACCCCCGGCGCAGATCGGCAGGTAGGTGCAGCACCGCCAGCATGGCCAGACCGTACACCGGGCACAGGGGCAGCAGCAGAAAGCACTTGCGCACCTGATGCCGGGAGCCGGTGGCGGCGGCAAACGCCTTCTCCAGCAGGTATCCCAGAAAGCTATACAGACAAAACAGCCACAGCCAATACACAGCCGCACCCCCCCTTCGCTCTCATTTTGTCCCGGGGGCGGGGCTGTGATACGCGGGGAAGGAGGAAAGATATGGATCAGTGGAGCAGCTGCGGCAGCAGTGCATGAGCTGCCGGGCCTGCGGCCTGGCGGATACCCGGACCAATGTGGTGTTCGGGGTGGGGTCCCCCACGGCGGAGGTGCTGCTGGTGGGCGAGGCCCCCGGGGCCAGCGAGGACCAGCAGGGCGAGCCCTTTGTGGGAGCCGCCGGGAAGCTGCTGGACGATATGCTGGCCATGATCGGCCTGCGGCGGCAGGAAATCTACATCACCAACAGCGTCAAGTGCCGCCCGCCCAAAAACCGGGACCCTCTGAACACCGAAAAGGACGCCTGCGCCGGATTCCTGCGGCGGCAGCTGGAGCTGATGCAGCCGAAGATCCTGGTGTGCCTGGGACGCATCAGCGCGGCGGAGATCATCAGGCCGGATTTCAGGATCACCCAGGAACACGGGCAGTTTTTTGAGAAAAACGGCATGTGGATGACGGCCCTGTATCACCCGGCGGCCCTGCTGCGGGACCCGGGCAAGAAGCCGGAGACCTTCCAGGACCTGAAGCGCCTGCAGGCCAAGATCCGGGAGGTCTGCACCCGGACGCCCATGGAATTTGCATAATCGTGAAAGAGGCCCCCGTTTTCGCTGAGCGAAAACGGGGGCCTCTTTGACTGTCTCAAATCAGGGCTCCATATTGCGGATCTCCTCCAGCAGGGCGTCCAGGCTGTCGCGATCCAGGGTCTGGGGCTTTTCCTCCGGCTCCTCCGGGGCTTCCTCCGGCGTTTGGGGAGTGGGTTCCGGTTCCGGGGCAGGCTCCGGTTCAGCCGGGACTTCCTCGCTTACCGGGGCCTCCGGCTCCTCAGCCGGGACTTCCTCCTCCGGCGGCGTGACAGCCTCCGGGGCGGGGGCTTCCTCCGCCGGGGCGCTTTCCGGCACGATCACCGGGGGAACCGGCGTCTCCTCCGAAGCGGCGGGGACCTCCGGCTCCGGTACAGGTTCCGGCACAGACTCCGGCGTTTCCGGTACAGATTCCGGCTCCTCCGGGGACTGGGGCGGCTCCATCTGGGCCAAGCGGGCCAGCAGACGGCGGCGGCGGTGGGCGATGCCCACGGCCCGGCCCATGAAGAACAGCAGCACCAGCAGAACCACCAGCCCGGCGGCCAGAATGGCGTACATGGGGAGCCAGCGGTTCAGGGGCAGGTCCACCGGGGCGCACAGGGCTGTCCACAGGGCCCGGAAGGGGCCGGTCTGGGTCTGGGGCTCCTCCGGAGAGGGATCCTCCGGCTCCGGCTGGCCGATCTGGGGCAGGGTACCGGCAAAGGCCGGCATCCGCACCACATGGACCGTATAGTCCCGGGTAGCGCCGTCCTCGGCGGTGCAGGTGACGGTCAGCAGGTTGTCGCCCTCTTTCAGGGACGCATCGGGCTGGGTGACGCCCAGGGCCTTGCTGTCCTTGGCGGTGGCGGAAAGGGAGATTTTGGAGGTCTCATAGGGGACGTACACGGCGTATTCCGTGATTTCCGGGGAAAAGGCCGGGGACAGCTGCCCCGTGGAGGGGGTCAGCTCCGACAGGGACGTGTCGCTGCTTAAGGTCACGTTGGGGTCCGGCTGCCGGGTGACAGAGATGGTGTATCGCCGGGAGGCTCCGTTGGCTGCGGTAACCGTCAGCACCACCGTGTTGACGCCCACGGACAGCTGGTTGCCGCTGACGGATACATCGGCCCCGCCGTCGGCGGCCCGGTAATCCAGGGGCAGCCGGGACACGTCATAGGGTACGGTGACACTGTATTCCGTGGTTCCGGCGGAGAAGGCCGGAGACAGGGCATAGTCCCCGCAGGACAGGCCCGCCAGATTGGCGTTGCCGGAGGGGGGCGCGGCCACGCTGGCCGCCCAGGACGCGTCGTTCAGGGACTGGTCGCTGTTGCCGTCGGTGGCCACGATGTCGGTGATGGTGGCGCTGACCCGGGTCCCGGCGGCCACGCCGGACTTCACCTGGAAGGTGACGGCCAGCACAGCGGCGCTGCCGGTGATGGGATTGGACAGGGACTGGTCATAGGCCAGCAGGTTGCCGCCGCTCATATCCACGGACCAGCTGGAGCCCACCAGCTGGCGGGTGCCGGTAAGGGTCAGGGCGCTGCTGTCGTAGTGCAGCACGGCGGTGATGCCCTGGATATTGGAGCCGCTGACGGTGAAGGTGACGGTGACGCTGTCACCGGCCCGGACGCTGCCGGAGCCGGAGAAGCTGGCCCCGGCGGCCTCCGCCGTTACCGGAGCCAGGCCCCACAGCAGCAGCGCCGCCAGCAGGCCCGCCAGGACGGATGAAATTCTCTTTCTCATGGGTCAAGCCCTCCTGCTCAGTTGGGTTGGATGGTGCCCCGGCCCAGCAGATACGCCTGCAGCCGGATCATGTCGGTGATGGTGACCTGGCCGTCGCCGTTCAGGTCCGCCGCCTGAAGGGCAGCGCCGGTGAGGGTGTTTTTGCCCAGCAGATGGGCCTGCAGCCGGACCATATCGGTGATGGTGACCCGGCCGTCGCCGCTGAGGTCGCCGGTGACCACGGTGGTCAGGGTCTGGAGGGTCTGGCCGTCCCGGGCATAGGTGACGGTCATGCCGGTGCCTACAGGGCCCTCGCCCTGGACCGGCAGGGTGATATAGTCGCTGGGGGACAGGCCCGCCAGCAGCTGCCGGGCAGTGGTGCCCACGGGGATGGCCCGCAGATAGCCGCCGACGATGCGGTAGGCCCCGGTGGTGATCTCCTGGGGATAGCTCTCCACCGCCTTGGCCTCAAACTGGGCGGTGAAGGTGACGTTGCCGGAGATGGTCATGCCGCTGGTGTAGCCCTGCCAGCCGGTGAAGGTGTAGGTATACTGGCTGTCAGCGGGGCGGACCGGGGTTCCGGCGGGCTTGGGGATGGCCTGCCCGGCGGCCAGCTTCCCCTGGGCATACACGGAGCCGTCATAGTTCAGGAACTGATAGGTATACTGCCCCTGATAGTGGGCATAGAGGGTGATGTTGCTGGCCCCGGTGGTGCTGTTGGCGGTGATCTGCTGGCCGCCCTCCGGCTGGGTGAACCAGCCCACAAAGGCGCAGCCCTCCTTCACCGGGGTGGGCAGGGTGCCGTATTTCTGACCGGCGGAGACCAGGCGGGTGCTCTCGGAGCAGGTGCCGCCGCAGGGATCGAAGGACACCACATAGGAGCCGTCGGTGACATAGAACCGGGATTCCAGGCGATAGTTGTCCCCGGCGGTGTTCTCTGCCGCGATGACCAGGGTATAGCCCCCCACCCCCAGCCGGGAGAAGGCCACGGCGTCGTCCAGCCGGGACAGGTCATAGCTCTTGGCATTGGGGGAGGCGGTGGCGGGGGTGATGGCGTTGGCGCCGTTGGAGCGGAGGATGGACACCGTCACCCTCCGGATGTTATAGGAGTTGCGCAGGGTGCCCCGGAAGGGGAAGCCCGTCTGCCCCACCGTCAGGGTGGAGTTCACCGTGGGATAGGACGCGCCGTCCAGGGTCCAGCCGGCCCCGGCCAGGGCCAGCTGCCATTGCAGGGCGGTTTCCGACAGCACCAGGCGGCCGCCGGCGGCGTTGGAGGACACGGACAGATAGGCGCCGGTGCCCCGGTTCTGCAGGGAGAAGCCGCTGTTATACACGGCGGCCTTCCACAGCTGGCCCTTGTCCGTGGACGCCTTGGCCAGGGTGACGCCGTTTTTACCGGCGGTGAGCCGCAGGCCGTTTTCCTGGCAGGTGATGGTATAGTAGCCGCTGGCGTGATAGTCCAGGCGGAACTGCTGATTTTTGCCGCCGGTGACGGCGTTCAGGGTCAGGCCCGAGGAGCCGGGGGTGGCCGTCAGGCTGCTGTTGGCGGAGGAGCGCAGCTGATACACGCCCTCGCCCACCGTTGCGTCCTTGAAGCCGTAGTCCGCCAGCATCACCTGGGCCTTGGCGGGCTCATTGATCCGCAGGCGGGCGTATACGCCCAGCTGCACGTCACCGGAGTTGCCGTCGTAATACTTCAGCACCTTGCCGGTGACGCCGTACTTGTCGGCGGTGGGGCCGGTCATAACGCCGTAGGAGTCTGACTGAGGCTCCCGCACGGCGCCGCTTTCGTTGTAAATGGCCTCGATGAGCTGGGCCTCAGGCTGATTGGCAAAGCCGCCCAGAGCGTCGAAGGCCCGCATAATGACGCCGGTGGCGCCGCCCCGGCCGTCGCTGCTGGAAAAGCCCGAGGAGCCGCCCACTCCGTGCTGCACGGCACGGGACCAGAACACGTTGCGCAGGGCGATGCTGTAGTTATCCATGTCGAACCCCGGCACGGCGGACTCGATGGACCGGACGATGGGGTCATAGTAGCTGCGGCGGACATAATTGCGCTGCACCCGCATAAAGCCGTCGCTGTCCTCGTTGGCCAGGGCCCGCCAGGTGGCGTCGAAGCTGGAGCCATAGCCCCCGTCGGCCTCATAGGCGGCGGCCAGCCGGTTGCCGATGGAGCGGTAATATGTATCGGAGGAGGACTGGCACCACCGGAAGAAGGCCCGGGGAATGTCGCTGCGGCTGGAGAACTGATACGCGCCGTAGGATTTTCCGCCGGCGTCGCCGGAGCCGGAGGAAATGACCCCCGGGCCGCTGGCCTCGAACCGCTGGCTCAGGGTCCCCAGCAGCTGCTCCTCCTGGTCGTCGGCGGCGGTGGCTGATGTAAATACCGGCAGGATCACCGGAAGGGCCGCCAGCAGCAGCGCCAGGCACAGCAATATACTCGTTCCTCTACGCATGGTTTTCATCGTATCACCCCGTTGCAAGATATGTTATAAAAAGCAGACACTGTGTCGTATTCAGTAATAGTATAGCACTGCGGGGGGCGGGGTGTCCACCGGAAAGAGTCGAATTTTCCAACAAATTAGCATATGAAGTGGACAAAAATTTTTGTGGTATGAAAAAGCGCGGCACAAAATTGCCCCCTCCGGCCCGGCCGGAGGGGGCAATGTATGCTTTTATGCGCCGCACAGGGGCCGCAGGGCCTCCAGCAGCCGGTCGTTATCCCGGGTGTCCCGGACGGCCAGGCGGAGATACTGCTGCCCGCCCAGCTTGGGAGACAGGTCCTTCACCAGGATGCAGCGGTTCACCAGCAGGTCCCGGGTGATGGCCCGGGCGGACAGGCCGCCCAGCAGCTCCACCATGAGATAGTTGGCCTGGGACGGGATCACCCGCAAGTTGGGGAGCTTCTCCAGCTCCCGGCGGAAGCGGGCCCGCTCAGCCCGGATCAGCTCCAGGGACCGGGCATAGTCCTTCTTATACTTCTCCTCGATCTGCATATAGAACTCGGCAAAGGAGTTGATGTTCCAGATGGCCACGTCCTTTTTCAGGGCGGCGATCAGGTCCTGGTCGCCGGAGGCCAGGACCCCCAGCCGCAGGCCGGGGACGCCATAGGACTTGGAGATGCTCTTGACCACATACAGCCTCCTGTACCGGTCCAGCAGGTCCTGGCGGATGAAGGTGTTGTCCGCCTCGTCGGCAAAGTCGGCAAAGGACTCGTCCAGGATCAGGCGGATGCCCTTCTCCTGCGCCCAGTCCGCCAGGCGCAGCACGTCCGGGGCGGGAATATAGTTGCCGGTGGGGTTATCGGGGTTGATGAGCACCAGGTTGTCGATGTCCTGGGGGCCGAAGAAGGCCATCAGATCGTCAGCGGTGTACCGGAAGTCCGGGCCCGCCGGGGTGAAGCAGACGTTGGGCCGGTCCTGATAGCGGTTGGGGTACTCCTCGAAGGTGGGGCGGATGAAGCCGGTGGCCCCCTCCAGCCGGGCCATCAGGGCCTTGATCAGCTCCGCCGCGCCGTTGCCCACCAGGATGTTCTGCTGGTGGACGGCGAAGTTCTTGGCCGCCAGCAGGGCGTTCACCCGCATGCCGGAGGGATACTGGGTCAGCAGGGAGGTGAAATTGGCCTGGATCTCGTCGATCAGCCGCTGGGGCGGGAAATAGGGGTTCACCAGATAGCAGAAGTCCAGCAGCTGGGGATAGCGCCAGTAGCCGCCGTAGCGCCCCTGCATGAGGCTGACCCGGAAGTCCGGGTCCTGGGCAAACATGGAGGAGGCGATATCCAGATCCTGGATGTCATCGATCTCGTACCACAGCTGGCCATTCAGGCGCTTGGCCCGGATCTCCGGGTCATCCAGCATGGCGATGACCCGCAGCACCTGCTCATAATACTCGTTGTTGCCCAGGGCCTTGGAATAGGCCTCCAGGAAGGGAACATAGTGGGTCCGGGAGAAGTGGCGGCCGAACTTGTAGATGTTCACGGTCTTGTAGTATTCGTGGGCCTCTTCAAACCGGAAATTCTTGCTGGGGACGAAGGAGGCGATGCTGTCATCGGGCCCCAGCTTCACGCAGGTGCCGTCCATCCAGCTTTCGTACTTGTCCACCAGGGCCAGGGTCTCCCGGGGGTCGTCCAGCAGCTGGTCGATGACGGCGTCCTCGAAGATCAGATCCGACTCAAACAGCAGGGTATCGTCCTGGCACAGATAGTCCTTGGCCAGGGCCAGGGAATAGATGTTGTTGGTCTTGTCATAAATGGGGTTCTGGACATAGACAATGGGCGTCCGGATGCCCAGGGTGTCGATATATTCCATGAGCTTCTCACCCTCATAGCCCACCACGATGACGATGCGGGACAGATGGCGGCTTTCGATCTGATGGAGCATCCGGTCGATCAGGGCCACCCCGTTGACCTGCACCATGCACTTGGTCCGGTCCTGGGTCAGCTCCTTCAGCCGCTTGCCCATGCCCGCTGCCAGTATGATTGCCTGCATATGGATCTCCCCTTTTTCTTTCAGAGATTTGACGTTTTATTATACCCCATGCGGCCCGGATGCGCAATGGGTACGAAGGAAAAATGCGCGGCGGGCTTGCTGCTTATTGGGGACTTATGCCCGCTTCCAGCGGACGCCGCCGGGGACGTCGGTGATCTCCACGCCCTGGGCCTTCAGCTCATCGCGGATACGGTCGGCCTCGGCGAAGTTTTTGGCCTTCTTGGCGTCGGCCCGGGCCCGGATCAGGGCCTCCACCTGGGGATCCTGGCCGCCGTCCTCGCAGACCACGGTGAAGCCGCCGGCGGCGGGAGCCGCCGCCTGGGTCTTGCGCAGGGCCGTCGCCTTCTCCGTCAGCTTCAGGCCCAGCACCTGGTCGAAGCTGTCCAGAGCCGCCAGCTTGGTGGCGTCGGTGGTCCTGGCCTTCAGCACGTCATAGAGCACCGTCACCGCCATGGAGGTGTTCAGGTCGTTGTCCATGGCCTTGGTGAAGCGGGCCTTCAGCTCCTCCAGAGCCGCCGGGTCCACGTCTCCCTTGCCGGGGGTCAGGGCGGTGATTTTGGCCAGCAGCTTGTTATAGGCCGCCACGGCGTTGTCCAGATTCTCCCAGGTGAACACCAGGCTCTTGCGATAGTGGCTTTGCAGGCAGAAGAAGCGATAGGCCAGGGGATCATACCCCTTCTGCTCCAGCAGGGACACGGTTAAAAACTCGCCCTTGGACTTGGACATTTTGCCGCCCTCGGTGTTCAGGTGGGCCACATGGCACCACTGGGGGCACCAGGGATGGCCCAGATAGCTCTCGGACTGGGCGATTTCGTTGGTGTGGTGGGGGAAGGCGTTGTCGATGCCGCCGCAGTGCAGGTCCAGATACTCGCCGTTGTACTTCATGGAGATGCCGGAGCACTCAATGTGCCAGCCGGGATAGCCCACACCCCAGGGGGAGTCCCATTTCAGGGCCTGATCCTCGAACTTGGACTTGGTGAACCAGAGGACGAAGTCGTTGCGGTTGCGCTTGTTGGTGTCCTCCTCCACGCCCTCCCGGACGCCCACGGCCAGGTCCTCCTCGTTGTGGTCGTTGAAGATATAGTACCGCTCCAGCTTGCTGGTGTCGAAATACACGTTGCCCCCGGCCACATAGGCATAGCCGGTGTCCAGCAGGCGGGTGATGATCCTGATATAGTCGTCAATCAGGCCGGTGGCGGGCTGGACCACGTCGGGGCGCTTGATGTTCAGCTTGCGGCAGTCCTCGAAAAAGGCGTCGGTGTAATACTGGGCGATCTCCATGACGGTTTTGTGCTCCCGCCGGGCGCCCTTGAGCATCTTGTCCTCGCCCTGGTCGGCGTCGGAGGTCAGGTGGCCCACGTCGGTGATGTTCATGACCCGGTTGACGCTGTATCCGGCGTAGCGCAGGTATTTCTCCAGCACATCCTCCATGATATAGCTGCGGAGGTTGCCGATGTGGGCAAAGTGATACACCGTGGGGCCGCAGGTGTACATCTCCACATGGCCGGGGGTGTGGGTCTTGAACTCCTCTTTCCGATGGGTGGCGGAATTATACAGATACATGGTGTGTTCTCCTTCAATCGTCAGTTTTCGATGGCAAACAAAAAGCCTCCCATGCCCAGGGGCATGAGAGGCGATGTCTCGCGGTTCCACTCTCGTTTGTCGCTTGAGGGCCTTTGACGCAGGCCATGCGGCGGGCTTCCACATCCCGCGCGCTCCCGGACGCACCTTCTGCCGCACCCCGCAGGACGGCTTGCAGCCGGTGGCCGTCCCTCTCTTGCCGGAGCTGCGCGGCATACTCTTTCCGATCGTCGCGCTGTTCGATTGTCTAATATTATAGCGGCTTGGGCCCGGCGTGTCAATACCGGCGGATCACGGCGGCCACCTTGCCCAGGATCCGGGCCTCCCGCCCGTCGATGGGCTGATAGGCCGGGTTTTCCGGCAGAAGCCAGACTTCTCTCCCCTGCCGCTTCAGGCGCTTCACCGTGGCCTCGTCCCCCAGCAGGGCCACCACGATCTCGCCGTTGTTGGCGGCGGGCTGCTGGTGCACCACCACCAGGTCGTCCGGAAGGATGCCGGCATTGATCATGGACTCGCCCCGGACCCGCAGGGCGAAATACTCCCCGTCCCGGCCGCCGGTGTCGAAGGTCAGGTAATCCTCGATGCACTCCTGGGCCAGAATGGGGGACCCGGCGGCCACATTGCCCACAATGGGCACCTGGTTCTCCTGGGGCGCCTCCGTCAGGGTCAGGGCACGGCCCTTTCCGGCCTGCTTGCCGATGACGCCCAGCTCCTCCAGGTGCTTCAGGTGAAAGTGCACCGTGGAGGGGGACTTCAGCCCCACGGCCTCGCCGATCTCCCGCACCGAGGGGGGATACCCCTGGTCTTGGATGGCCTGGACGATGTAGTCATAGATTTTCTGCTGCATTTTGGTCAGCTGGGCCATGATGTCCGCTCCTTTACCGGGTACTTTTTTCGATTATATCACAGAAAATCCGGGTTTGCAACAGATGTTCGAGGATTTTTCCTGGGATTTTCTGAGGGCGGAAAATTTCAATTTTTCTCTTGACAGAACCAAGCAGTATATGGTAATATGACAAAGCTGACGATTTCGCGGAGGGCGCATGCGGGTGTAGCACAATGGCCAGGGCACCAGCCTTCCAAGCTGGGGATGCGGGTTCGATTCCCGTCACCCGCTCCACTTTTTTATGCGCCAGTAGCTCAGTTGGATAGAGCAACTGCCTTCTAAGCAGTAGGCCAGGGGTTCGAGTCCCTTCTGGCGCGCCACTTCTTTACTGGAGCATGTCGTCCGGCGTTCCTTGCGGTTCTATATGGTGGGTGTAGCTCAGTTGGTTAGAGCACCGGATTGTGGTTCCGGGTGTCGAGGGTTCGAGTCCCTTTACCCACCCCACTGAATATCAGGGATTGGGAGCGATCCCAATCCCTGATTCTTTTTCCACACAGGGGTGTAGCCAAGTGGTAAGGCAAGGGACTTTGACTCCCTCATCCGCTGGTTCGAGTCCAGCCATCCCTGCCACGCCTTTCCGGATGGCCCCATCCTTTTTTCATATGTGCCACGCTCCGTTAGCTCAGTCGGTAGAGCACCTGCCTTTTAAGCAGGGTGTCCGGGGTTCGAATCCCCGACGGGGCACCAAAGTAAAACCCGCGTATCCGCAATGGATATGCGGGTTTTTGCTGCGTATTTTACGCCAGGAAGCCCTTGAGGATCGTCTCCTCGGCCTCCTCGGGGGTCAGGCCCAGGGTCTCCAGCTTCAGCAGCTGGTCCCCGGCGATTTTGCCGATGGCGGCCTCGTGGATCAGCTGGGCGTCGGGACAGTTGGCGGTGATGGCCGGAACGGACTGGATGTGGGCGGCGCCCATGATGATGGAGTCGCACTGCACATGGCCGAAGCACTGGCTGTTGCCCACCATCACCGGGCGGAACACCTGGCGGGAGCTGTCCTGCGCCACGGAGCGGGAGATCACCCGGCCCCGGGCGTCCTGGCCGTTGAGCTCGATGGTCATGTCGCTTTCCGCCGTCTGGTCCCCGTGGGTCAGCAGGCGCTCCGTGACTACCACCTCGCTGCCGGCCTCACAGTAAAACCGGGTGTCCCGCAGGGTGGAGTCGATGCCCCGGATCTGGACGGTGTCCATCTGCATGGTGGAGTTCTCCCCCAGATACACGATGGTCTGGGGATTCATCACGTTTTTGCCAGTCTCGCCCTGGGCGTCCTCGCCGTAATGCTTCTCCGTGTAGTGGACCCGGCAGTTTCTGCCGATGTGGAAGGTGTGGATGCCGTCGTGGCGGCTTTCGTCGCAGCCGGAGTTGTGGATGCCGCAGCCGGCCACGATGTTCACGTCGCAGTCGTCGGCCACATAGAAGTCGTTATACACCATGTCGCTCATGCCCGTCTGGCTGATGATGACGGGGATGTGACAGGTCTCGCCCTTGGTACCGGCCTTGAAATGGATGTCGATGCCGGGCTTGCCGTCGGCCCGGGGGTCGATGGCGATGTGCTCCGTGGACTGCCGGGCCTCGCAGCCCATGTCCTTGCGGATGTTGAAGGCCCCGGCGGGCTTTCCGGTCAGGTCGGCGATTTTTTCCAGCAGTTTTGCGTCGATCTCGGTGATCATGAACGGGCCTCCTCTCGATTCAGCACCGGGCATCCGCCCAGGGTGTCCGCCAGGATCAGCGGCAGAATTTCCTCCGTGGTGCCCCGGTGGGCAATGCGTCCCCCGGCGATCACGGCGATCTCGTCGGCCAGCTGGATGATCCGCTCCTGGTGGGAGATGATGATCATGGCGGCCTGATGCTCCCGGTGGATCTGTTCAAAGGTCTCCGTCAGCCGGGCGAAGGACCACAGATCGATGCCCGCCTCCGGCTCGTCGAAGATCATCAGACTGCCCCGGCGGGCCAGAATGGTGGCGATCTCGATGCGCTTGACCTCGCCGCCGGAAAGGGACACGTCCACCTCCCGGTCCAGATAGTCGTTGGCGCACAGGCCCACCTTGGTCAGATAGGCGCAGCACTGGTCCTTGGTGAGCTTTTCCTTCCCCGCCGCCAGCCGCAGCAGATCGTGGACCGTGATCCCCTTGAACCGGGGCGGCTGCTGGAATCCGTAGCTGATGCCCAGCCTTGCCCGTTCGGTGATGGACAGCGGGGTGACGTCCTGGCCGTTATACACAATGCGGCCGGAGGTGGGCTGGACCAGGCCCATGATGATCTTGGCCAGGGTGGTTTTTCCGCCGCCGTTGGGGCCGGTGAAAACCATCAGCCGCTGGTCCGGAATGGTGATGCTGACGTCCCTGAGAATGTCCAGCTCCCCCTCGGAAGTGGACACGCGATAGCAGATGTTTTGCAGCTCCAGCATGGAACAGTTCCTCCTTTGGGGAAAAATCCCCTCACAAAATGATAATTTTAACAGATTCTTCCGAAAAATGCAATCCATTCATAACCACTTTCTGTCCCTGACCCGCAGCCGGTGTCAAATGCTTGCAATCTGCCGGGAAAAGCGGTATAATATTGGGACTATTATCAAAGGCGACGATGGTAAAGGAGACTGTTCATGGATAAGACCCTGTTGTTCATTGTCAATCCCCGGGCGGGCAAGACCAAGTCCTCCGCCCCTCTGTTTGACGCCGTGGCCACCTTTGGCCGGGCCGGGTATCTGGTGCGGGTGATGCTGACCCAGGCCGCCGGGGACGCCGCCCGCTTCGCCGCCCAATGGGGCGGGGGCTATGACCTGGTGGTGTGCGCCGGAGGAGACGGCACCCTCAACGAGACGCTGTCGGGCCTGATGCAGCTGGAAAACCGCCCGCCGGTGGGCTATCTGCCCAACGGCAGCACCAACGACTTTGCCGCCAGCCTGCGGATCCCCTCCTCCGTGCAGCAGGCGGCCCGGGCGGTGGTGGAGGGCACCCCCCATCCCCTGGACCTGGGGGCCCACAACGATCGGTATTTCTCCTATGTGGCCTCCTTCGGGGCCTTTACCAAGGCGTCCTACTCCGCGTCCCAGGAGACGAAGAACGCCCTGGGTCACTTTGCGTACATTCTGGAGGGCATCAAGAATCTGGACTCCCTGCGGCCCTACCGCTGCGGGGTGGAGGCCGACGGCGAGTCCTTCGACGGGGACTTCATCTTCGGTGCGGTGTGCAACTCCACCTCCCTGGGGGGCCTGGTGAAGCTGGACCCCAAGCGGGTGCACATGGACGACGGCATGTTCGAGCTGATCCTGCTGCGGATGCCCAAAACCGCCCTGGACCTGCAAAACCTCATCACGGCCCTGAACCGCATGGACTATGACTATCCCGGGGTGATCTTCCGCCACGTCCGCAGTGTCACCGTCACCACCCGGGAGGACATCCCCTGGTCCCTGGACGGCGAATACGCCCCCTCCGCCCCCCGGGTGGAGATCCGCAACCTGCACAGCGCCGTGCAGCTGATGATCCAGGACGACGAATAACGCTTCGCCCCTGCCGCAGCGGCAGGGGCGATTTTTATACGATCTATACGATTTGCAGCCGGTGGCAGCGGCGCATGTGCAAGTGCGCAAATTGCGAGCTTTTATACACGGGCGATTTCACAATATCATGTTGACGTTTCGTTTTGAATATGGTAATATACCGACACAGTGTCCGGATGAAAAGCTGCAAATTGTGCGTTTAGTAGAAAGTGAGGAGTCAAAATATGAAGCTTATAACCAAACTGATTCTGCTGGGTGCTGCGGTGGTTCTCTTGCTCTTTTTGGGTTCCACGCTTGGCTTTTTGGGCTTTGGCCTTATGTCAACCGATTTGATGTATGGCCCTGTTCTGTATTGCACGCTGGTGCTGGCGGTGCTTATACTGTGCTGCACCGGCATCATCGTCTCCCATCTGAAAAAAGGAGATTCCTCCCATTCGGAGGAGTCGGACGACGAATAACGCTTCGCCCCTGCCGCAGCGGCAGGGGCGATTTTTATACGATTTGCAGCCGATGGCAGCAGTCCGGGGCCAGCAAAGTCTCCAGCTCCGCACGGAAGGCGGGATAATCCGCCTCTGGCACCATGCACAGGGCCGTTCCGGCGAAGCCGCCGCCGTGTACCCGGGCGGCTCCCCGGCCCCGCAGCAGGCGGCGGCACAGGGCCAGGGTCACGGCCAGCTCCTGGTGTCCGGCGGCCCCCTCCGGGGCGATGTTCTGCAAATATTCCCAGGAGGAGCGGCCGGAGTCGTTGACCAGGGCCAGGAAGCCCTCCGTGTCGCCGTTTTCCAGAGCCTGCACCTGGCCCAGCACCCGGCGGTTCTCGTCGAACACATGGATGGCCCGCAGCACCGCCCGGTCCCCGGCGGCCCGGCGGACCTCCGGCAGGCGGCGGTGAAATTCCGCCTCCTCCACCTGGCGCAGGACCTCCGCTCCGAACAGGCGGCACACGGCCCCCAGCTCCCGGGGGATGGCGGCGTATGCATCGGTGAGTCCCGCGTGGTCCGCGCCGCTGTCCACCACGCACAGGGCGTACCCGGGCAGGGCGGCGTCCAGCCGCCGCACCAGCGGGGCGGCGGGGTCCCGGAAGTCCATGAACACCAGCCCGCCGGTGCTGCTGGCCAGCTGATCCATCAGGCCGCAGGGCTTGCCGAAGTACACGTTCTCCGCCCACTGGCCCATCCGGGCGATGTCCGGGGCGGTCAGGCTGTTCCCGGCGAACAGGGCATTGCCTATGCGGCCCAGCAGCACCTCAAAGGCGGCGCTGCTGGAGAGGCCGGAGCCCGGCAGCACGTCGGACTCCACCCATGCGTCGAAGCCCTGCCAGAGGATGCCCCGCCGGGCAAAGGCGGCGGCCATGCCCCGGACCAGGGCGGCGGTGGTGTTCCGCTCCTCCTGCCGGGGGGACAGGTCATCCGGGGCCAGCTCCACCGGCGCATACCCCCGGGAGAACACCCGGACCACGCCCTCTCCGGTGGGCCGCACCCGTGCCCGGGCGGTGCGGTCAATGGCCGCCGCCAGCACGCAGCCGTGCTGATGGTCCGTGTGGTTACCCCCCAGCTCCACCCGGCCGGGGGCGGAAAAAGTCAGATACTCCATACGCTTCTCCTGCATACAAAAATCGGGGGACGCGGCTGCGTCCCCCGGAGATTTTCGCGATTTACTTGATGCCGGCGGCGACCATGCAGTCCAGCACCAGGGTCAGCACCACGAACACGGCGGCCACCCACTTGGTGCAGCGGGCCAGCTTGGCGTCCATGCTCTTGGCCTTGGAGCGGCTCATATAGGAATCGGCGATGCCGCCGATGGCCCCGGACAGGCCCTGGCTCTTGCCGGACTGGAACAGGACGATGAGGATCAGGGCCAGCGCCACCAGCAGCTGGACCACGGTGATAACAATCAAAACAGCGTTCATAACGGAACTCCCTCCAAAATTTCAGCCCTCTGGGGGCACTTTTCTCATAGTATGCATTATACTACCACAATCCCGCCGGGATTTCAAGAGGAAAACCGTGATTTTTTCCGTCCCGCTCTGCACGATTCCCGAAAAGCGCCTGTGGTGATGGGACGGCGGCTTATTCCGCCGCCGCGCAGAGGGCGGCAAAGTAGCGATAGAAAGGCAGAAGGGTCTTCAGGTCCTCCGTGACCCGGGAGGCGAAGTCCGGGGAATAGAGGCTCTCGTCCAGGGGGACTTCGTGGGACAGGGTCAGGGACTTCTTCTGATACCAGGGGCGCAGCAGGCCGCTGACCTGGCCCTTGCTGCGGACATAGTCCGGGCCGTTCAGCTGAAACACCTCCTGGCGGTTAAACGCCCGCACCAGCTTCTCCAGGGGCCTGGGGTCCCGGTCGATCTGCTGGCGATAGCGGGTCATCAGGGCGGCGGAGGCGGCCCAGAAGCCCATGCCGTAGCTGTAGTAGTCCGGGGCGATCTCAAAATAGAAGGTGGGGCGGCCGGTCCAGTCCTGGTCCCCGGTGCGGACGCAGAACCACAGGTGGTCCTTGTAGGGCCCCTGGCCGTGAAGCCGCCGGGCGTCCCGGTAAATGCGGCTGACCTTCAGGATCAGCGGCTCCCGGGGCAGGGCCGCCGACAGCCCCTCGTACACCGCCTGGCCCAGCTCCCGGGTGGGGGTCAGCAGGTGCTGCTGATAGTCGTCCTTGTGGACCAGGAACCAGCCGCGTTCGTTGTTGAAGCGGATGCCCCACATAAAATCCACGGTTTCCTGGCTGTATCCCTGAAACATACGGTATTCTCCTTTGCGTTGGGTTTGGGTACAGTGTAAACCCTGGGGCGATATTTTGCAAGTTGCAATCCAAAATGCCGCGTGCTATACTAACGCAGAACGCAGAAACCGCCACTCTGCCAAGTGACGGTTTCTTTTTTAGAAGCTTAATTCACTTACAGGGCTGACCGCTTGTCGCAGCGCCCTTCCACGTCTATTATATCAGATTCTCCGCCTGTGTCAACGGGAAGCGGAGAAGATTTTACCGAGGAGAACACCATGCTGGATATCTTTTTGTACGCCGGGCGGGCCATTATGCCATTGCTGCTGATGATGGCGCTGGGCTGCGGCCTGCGGCGGGCGGGCCGGTGGAGCGACGATTTTTACCGCCAGCTCAACGGCTTCTGCTTTCATGTGCTGCTGCCGGTGCAGCTGTTTTTAAACGTATACGCCATCGAGGATCTGTCGGTGCTGAACTGGCGGCTGCTGGGCTTCATCGTGGCGTGCATCGTGGGGGCTGCGGGCCTGGGTGTGGCGGTGGCTCCGCTGTTTGCCCGGGACCGGGGGCAGCGGGCGGTCATCGCCCAGGCCACCTTCCGGGCCAACCAGGTAATCATGGGCATCCCCCTGGCCAGCGCCCTGGGCGGGGAGGAGGCGCTGATCTTCGCGTCCCTGGTGACCTCGGTGTGCGTGCCGGTGTTCAACGTGCTGGCGGTGCTGGTGCTGACGGCCTACAGCGAGGAAAAAAACCTGTCCTGGCGGGATGAGGTGCGGCGCATTTTCCAGAACCCTCTGATCCTGGGCGCTCTGGCGGGCTTTGCGGCGGTGCTGCTGCGGCAGCTGGCGCCGTCGGTGTTCGACCTGCCGCAGACCCTGCCCTCCGTCTATAAGGTGTGCGGCGACCTGTCCCGGGCGGCCTCGCCGCTGGTACTGGTGATCCTGGGGGCCCGGCTGCGGTTCGACGCGGTGCAGGGCCTGTGGAAGAAGATCACGGCGGCGGTGGCCATGCGCTTGGTGGTGGTGCCGGGGATCGTGCTGACCCTGGCGGTGCTGCTGCGGGATCCGCTGGGCATCACGGCGGAGGAAATGCCCACGGTGGTGGCCATTTTCTGCTCGCCGGTGGCGGTGACCAGCGCGGTGATGGTCCAGGAGATGGGCGGCGACGAGCAGCTGGCCCAGCAGGTGGTGGCCTGGAGCTCGGCGCTGTCCATGGTCACCATCTTCTGCTTCGCCGCCGGCCTGCGGGCCATGGGCGTGATGTGAGGACGGAACTCTTTTTCCCCCGCCGGCATAGAATGGGGGAGAAGGAGGGGATCACATGGATCAGACGGACCGGAATGCCCTGGATTACGAAAGCTGCCGCCGGGTATGGCGGCGGGTGTCGCCGGAGCTGGACCCGTATCCGGAGGAGAAGGAGGCGACGGACTGCCCGGCGGCCCCGGCCCCGGATCTGAAGGGTCTGCAGGAGATGATCGAAGGGGAGCTGGGGGACCGGCGGGCCTATCTGGAGGCCGCCCGGCGGGCGCCCAATCCCGCCGCCCGGCGGATGATGCAGCGGATGGCCAACCGGGAGGGAGCCCACGCCCGGCGGCTGCTGGCGGTGTATTACCTGGCCTGCGGCCAGTGCTATCGCCCGGCGCTGGCGTCGGGGCCGGGGGAGACGCTGCCCTGGCGGCAGCTGCTGCGGCAGCGGTATCATCAGGAGGTCTGGGCCGCCCGGCAATACGATCAGGCCGCCCAAAGCGTGGGGGACCCGTGCCTGGCGGGGCTGTTCCGGGAGCTGAGCCGGGAGGAGGACTGCCACGCCCGGCAGCTGTTAGGCCTGCTGGAGCAGAATATTCTTGCATTTTAAGGGAAACACTGCTACAATTCAGGCAAATCATCCCGATACAAAGGAGTATGTGCACGCATGAGAGAATGCATCACCCGGGAGGCGGCGCTGGCGGCGCTGCGGAAGTATAATCAGGAGCCTTTCCACCTTCAGCATGCCCTGACGGTGGAGGGAGTCATGCGCTGGTATGCCCGGGAGCTGGGCTATGGCCAGGAGGCGGACTTCTGGGCCACGGTGGGCCTGCTGCACGACATCGACTTTGAGCAGTGGCCGGAGCAGCACTGTCAGAAAGCGCCGGAGCTTCTGCGGGAGGCGGGCTGCGGCGATGATCTGATCCGCGCCGTGTGCAGCCATGGCTATGGCATCTGCTGCGATGTGGAGCCCACCCATCTGATGGAGAAGGTCCTGTTCGCCGCCGACGAGCTGACCGGCCTCATCGGGGCCGCGGCTCTGATGCGTCCCAGCAAGAGCTGCCAGGACATGGAGGTCAAGAGCCTGAAAAAGAAGTACAAGGACAAAAAGTTCGCCGCCGGGTGCTCCCGGGACGTGATCCAGCAGGGGGCCGACCGCCTGGGCTGGACCTTAGAGGAGCTGATGGAGAAAACCATCCTGGCCATGCGCAGCTGCGAGGACTTTGTCAACGCCGCCATGGAAGCACTGTAACTTTGATCCAAAAGCCGCCCGGCAGCCGCCGGGCGGCTTGCCATAACGGACCCTTTTCGCCGGTTTTCCGGGGGTGCGTCTGCGCCCCCGGTTTTTTGCTGCAAAACTTGTCAAAAAGGTTTCAAATGTATGGAATATTTGGCGGATATTTTTGATTTTTTTGTTCCGGATGTTCAAAAGTCACGAAAAGTTCCCCAGAATCTTGTGCACCATTTTGCACAAAAATGGGAGACATGAACCGGGCCCATTTGGTATAATATAAACGGAACAAAAAGACCGCCCCCTGGGGGCGGATATAGAAAGGGAACAAATTATGGCTATCAAGATCGGTATCAATGGTTTCGGCCGCATCGGCCGCGTGGTCCTGCGCATTCTGGCGGAGCAGCCCGATAAGTATGAGGTCTGCGGCATCAACCTGCGGAAGGCAGATGTGGACTATATGGTCTATCTGCTGAAATACGACTCCGTGTTCCGCCGCTTCAACGGCACCGTGGAGCACGAGGGCGGCGACCTGGTGGTCAACGGCCACAAGATCCGGGTGTTCAGCCAGTCCGATGCCGCCATGATCCCCTGGAGTGAGTGCGGCGCGGAGTACATCATCGAGTCCACCGGCGCCAACAACACCACCGAGAAGGCCTCCCGCCACTTCAAGGGCGGCGCCAAGAAGGTTCTGCTGACCGCTCCTGCCAAGGACGAGGTCACTCCCACCTTTGTATACGGCGTCAACAGCGAGCTGTATCAGCCGGACATGATGGTCGTCTCCAACGCCAGCTGCACCACCAACTGCCTGGCCCCTCTGGCCAAGGTCATCCACCAGGAGTTCGGCATCGAGCAGAGCCTGATGTCCACCATCCACGCCTCCACTGCCAAGCAGAAGGCCGTGGACTCCCGGGGCGGCAGCGACTGGCGCACCGGCCGCTCCATCCTCAACAACATCATCCCCACCTCCACCGGCGCTGCCAAGGCCGTGGGCCGGGTGATCCCCAGCCTGAAGGGCAAGATGACCGGCATGGCCTTCCGGGTCCCCACCGCCGACGTGTCCGTGGTGGACCTGACCGCCCGCCTGTCCCGGACCACCACCTATGCCGAGATCTGCTACGCCGTCCGCCACGCCTCCGAGACGTACATGAAGGACATCATCGGCTACACCACCGACCAGGTGGTGTCCACGGACCTGATCGCCGATCCCTGCCCCTGCGTGTTCGATGAGAAGGCCGGCATCATGCTGGACCACGACTTCGTGAAGCTCATCGCCTGGTACGACAACGAGTTCGGCTACAGCAACATGGTGGTGCGTATGCTGCAGCATATGTACGACGTGGACCAGGCCGCCCTGAATCAGTAAAGCGTTTTTCCGGAAGCAGCAGAGCGAAGGCTCTGCTGCTTTTTGGATAGTCTGAAAAAATATTCCGGAACCTGACCGGTTCCGGAATATTTTTTCAGAAGTCCATGGCCAGGCGCTGGGCCCGGTCATTGTCCAGCAGCTCCATTCGGCCGCCGGACACCTGATACACCCGGCGGCACAGGGAGATCACCGTGGGCCGGTGGGTGGTGACGATGCAGGTCTTGTGGGGGTAGCGGGCGGCCAGGTTCCGCAGGATGGTCCGCTCGGTGGTCACGTCCAGGGCGCTGGTGGCCTCGTCCAGCAGCAGCACCGGGGCGTCCCGCAGCAGAGCCCGGGCAATGGCGATGCGCTGGGCCTGCCCCTCGGACAGGCCGTGGCCGTGTTCCCCCACGGAGGCGTTCAGCCCCCCCGTCCATGGCGGAGACGAAATCCCAGGCGCAGGCGGCCTCCAGGGCCTCCCGCAGCTGCCGGTCGTCGGCGTCGGGCTTCACCATCCGCAGATTGTCGGCAATGGTGCCGGAGAGCAGGGTGTTCCCCTGGGGCACATAGGAGAAATACCGCCGCAGACCGGCGTTCATCTCCACCTGCCGCCCGTCGGCGGCCTGCAGATATGCCCGGCCCTCCTGGGGCCGGACCAGCCCCAGCAGCAGGCGGATCGTGGTGGTTTTGCCGCCGCCGGAGGGGCCCACCAGGGCCACGATCTCGCCGGGGGCGGCCCGGAAGTTCGCCCGGGTCAGCACCGGCTGCCGGGGCACATAGCCATAGCTGACGCCCTCCGCCGCCACGGTGAAGCCCCGGGATGCCTGCCGGTCCAGGCCGTCGTCCGGCAGCACCGGCTCCGGCTCCAGGGCGAACAGGTCCCGGATGCGCCGGGCGGACACCGACGCGCTGAGGAAGGACGGCACCGTCCGCACCAGGGCGTTGAAGGTGGAGCTGAGCTTGGTCCCCTGGGACAGGAACAGGGTCATGGTGCCGTACAGGATCTTCCCCGACCACAGCAGATACAGGCAGTAGCCGAAGGCCGCCATCTGCACGGCGGAGCCCAACACGGACATGAGAATTTCCGTGCGGATGCTGAATAGATTGTAATCCAGACTGGCCCGGCGGAATTCCTCCTGCCGCTGCCGCAGTCCGGCGCCGTAGCGGCCGGTGATGCCGAAGCCCTTGATGGCGTCCAGGTTGTGCAGCGTCTCCGTCTCATAGGACATCAGGCGGCTGCCCACCTGGCGCACCTCCTGCTGATGGGTGCGCATGCCCCGGATCAGGCGGCGGGAGGTCAGCAGCAGGAAGGGAGCGCTGGCCAGGGCCAGCAGGGCCATGATCCAGTCATAGTGCAGGATCACCGCCAGGGTGGCGATGAAGGTATAAACGCTTACCACCAGGTCCGGCAGCCACCGGATGGCGCTGGAGGACACGGCTCCGGCGTCGGTGGACAGGCGGCTGAGCAGGTCGCCGCTGGCGAAATCGTTCAGGGACTTCCAGTCGGCCCCCAGCAGCCGGTCGAACACCTCCGCCTGGATGTCGTTGTTCACCCGCAGGGAGATTTTCGTGGATATGCGGGAGGTGACGCTGCTGAGCAGCAGCCCCACCAGGGCCGAGGCCACCATCACCGTGATGACGAACCACAGCCGGTCGCTGTCATAGCCGGTGATGATGTCAATGGAGTATTTGCTGGCCACGGCGGACACCAGGCCCAGCGTGGAGCTGGCTACCCCCAGGATGGTGTAAAACCACACCGCCCGGCGATAACGCTTTGTATAGCCCCAGATCCACTTCCAGTCGTCCCATATTTCGGAAAACGTGCCGTCCCGCCAGCTGCGCAGCAGCGTCCCCAGGGGCTCCGAGCCCATGGGCTGCCGTTCCTCCTGCATATGTCCACCTCCCGCCAAAAAACTTAATACTTTATTATATCATCGTCCGCGGGGGAAGTCAAACCAAGCGTCAGATTGGGCAAATCTGACAGGGCCTAAACGGCAGAATGACCGGATAACCGACACAGTGTCGGCGAATTGCGAATACTACTTGCAGTATAAGCGGGGATGTGGTAAAATACTGAAAAGGAGGTACTGTCATGAAGCGAAGAACCGGAAAGAAGATCGGAAAAATCCTCCTGCTGGTGGCGCTGTTGGCTATTGTGGGCAGAATTGTGTACGCCGTGCTGACCTGGCCGATGTACCCCGACCGTCAGAAACCGGCGGAGAGTTATCAGCAGATGAAGCAGACGGCGGAGGACCTGGGCGTGCTGGCGCCGCCGGAAGATGTGCTTCCCTGGACCCAGCCGGAGTATGATTTCTGGCTGGACAACACCTGGCGGTTTGCCAGGCCCTGCGGCTATACCATGGCCGGGGACATCTCCTATGAGGGAACCGTATACTCGGCGTATATCGTTGCCTTCCGAGAAACCGGCGCGTCGGACGACTATCCGACGCTGCGGGAGAATTACAAAACCGTCCCCATTTATGTCCAGTCAGGCGATGGGGGCGTGAAGATGCAATTTATAGTGGAGGGGCACCTCTATCAGGTGGGCATGATGGCCCCGCCGGAAAGCGCCCTGACCCAGGATGTGACCGACTATTTCGACGGCCTGCTGCTGGCCGCCTGCCACGACATCATTGACCTGTATTCCTGACGGGAAAGGAGTCCTGCCATGAAGAAATCCACAAAAATCGTCCTGCTGGCGGTGCTGCTGGCTCTTGTGGGCGGCATCGTGTATACCGTGCTGACCTGGCCGATATATCCCCAACCCCGGAAAAACGTGGATAGCTACGCGCAGCTGCGGCAGGATATGGAAAAGACGGGTGTGCTGGTCCCTCCGGAGAACGTCCTGCCATGGGTGGAAACATTCTACAGTCAAGAGCTGGATGGCCGGGACCGGCTGAGTAAGCCTATGGCTTTTCTGATGTCGGGGACCGTGGAATACGGCGGTGCGTCATACTGGACGGAGCTCTACGGGTCTCGGGAATGGAACTACGACCGGAGCATGGAGGTCCCGCTGCGGGAGAATTATCGGATGACGCCCATTTACCGGGACGCATCGGACAATTCGATGCTGTATTTCTTGTGCATTGACGGCCATATATACACCGTCCAGGTGTACGCCGACGGGAAGATGCCCCAGGATGCCGTGGACTATTTCGACGGTCTCCTGCTGGAGGCGTGCCACACGGTGGTGGATCTGTATCAGTAACGGGAAAGGAGACGTGCCATGAAGCGAGGAACCGGGAAGAAAATTATTCTGCTGGCGGTGCTGCTGGCCATTGTGGGCGGCATCGTGTATACTGTGCTGACCTGGCCGATATATCCCCAACCCCGGAAAAACGTGGACAGCTATCAGCAGCTGCGGCAGGATATGGAAAAGACGGGTGTGCTGGTCCCTCCGGAGAACGTCCTTCCATGGGTGGAAACATTCTACAGTCAGGAGCTGGATGGCCGGGACCGGCTGAGTAAGCCCAGGGCTTTTCTGATGTCGGGGACCGTGGAATACGGCGGTGCGTCATACAGGGCGGAGATCTTCGAGTCTCAGAAATGGACCTTCGAGTGGCGCGCGGAGATCTCGCTGCGGGAAAACTATCGGATGACGCCCATTTACCGGGACGCGTGGGACGATTCGGTGCTGTATTTCTTGAGCATTGACGGCCATATATACACCGTCACGGTGTACGCCGACGGGAAGATGCCCCAGGATGCCGTGGACTATTTCGACGGCCTGCTGCTGGAGGCGTGTCACACGGTGGTGGATCTGTATCAGTGATGGGGGGATTGCTGTAATGAAACGTAAAAACGGGAAAAAGGTCCGGAAAATCGTCCTGTTGGTGATTCTGGCCGTTGTGGCGGGAGTCGTCCTATACGACCTGGTGTTTTGCTGGCCGGTACACCCGTCCTTGCAGAAGCCGGCGGAGAGCTATGAGCAGCTGAGCCAGACGGCGAAAAAGCTGGGGGTCCTGGCTCCGCCGGAGGATATCCTGCCCTGGAAGCAGGAGGAGTACAGCATCTATCTGTCCAGCATCAGGCGCTTCGCCCGGCCCACCGGCTGGGATATGGCCGGGAAGGTTATCTATGACGGGACCACATACCCGGTGTATATCCTGGCGCTGCGAAATACGGAGAAGCACGAGGAATATCCGCCGCTGAGAGAGAATTACAAGCATGTACCCATTTACCGGGAGTGCAGTGAGGATGGGCTGCGGCTGTTTTTTGTGATCGACGGCCACAGCTATACCTACAGCATGGGGATGATGGCCCCGCCGGAGGAGACGATTCCCCAGGATGCCGTGGACTACTTCGACGGTCTCCTGCTGGCCGCCTGCCGCGAAATTATCGACCTGTATTCGTAACGGGAAAGGAGTCCTGCCATGAAAAAAGCTGCAAAAATCGTCCTGCTGGTGGTGCTGCTGGCCATGGTGGGCGGGATCGTGTATACTGTGCTGACCTGGCCGATATATCCCCAACCCAAGAAAAACGTGGATAGCTACGCGCAGCTGCGGGAGGACCTGGCGCAGACCGAGCTGCTGGCGCCGCCGGAGGATATTCTGCCCTGGCACGATGTGACCTATGGGGAGGAGCTGGACGGACGCGGCAGAACCAGCAAGGCCCGAGGCTTCCTGATCAGCGGCCATGTGTCCCGGGGCGATGCGTCCTGCTTTGTGGAGCTGGTGGGCCTGGAGGACCACTCCTCTGTTTCCGGGGAAATACCGCTGCTGGAAAATTACCGGACGGTACCCATTTGCCGGTCCACGGGAGAGCAGGCGATGCTGTACATATTCAATATCCGGGGCAATGAATACTCCGCGCGGGTGTATCTCCCAGAGGATGCGTCCCAGGATGTGACCGACTATTTCGACGGCCTGCTGCAGGCCGCCTGCCGCGAAATCATCGACCTGTATTCGTAACGGGAAAGGAGTCCTACCATGAAAAAAGCTGCAAAAATCGTCCTGCTGGTGGTGCTGCTGGCCATGGTGGGCGTGATCGTGTACGCCGTTATGGTCTGGCCGGTGAATCCCACCCGGATGAAACCGGCGAAAAGCTATGAGCAGCTGCGGGACACGGTGGAAAAGAAAACGGATATCCGGGTTCCCGGGGAAAAACTGCTGCCGTGGACGGTGACGGAGCGTCAGCTCCGGATGGACGGCCCCTCCCGGCTGGCCAAGGTCAGCGGCTTTGCCATATCCGGCACCATGGAGCGCGGCGGCGTTGCCTTCAACGCAGAGGTCTCCGTGGGAGTCACCGGCGTTGTGGGGGATCTGCCGTCCCCGTGGGACGTGTACCGCTATGTGCCGGTGTACCTGTTCCAGAACCAGGGGTTCTATATGGCGCAGCTGTGTATCGACGGCAGCGAGTACATCATCCAACTGCACTATCCGGAGAATGTGACCCTGCCGGAGGAGGACGCGGCGTATGTGGAGGATGCGCTGCGGACGGCGTGCCACATTATCATCGACCTGAACGAAGCCTGAAAAATGCGCCCCGGCGGGGCGCATTTTTTGCGAAAGTGTTGCATATAACACAGAATTTTTGCCGGAAAGAGGCTATAATAGAACGGATAAAATAGGGAAAGAGGGGTTTTCTGATGTTCTGCACAAGAAAGGTCAATGACGATTACACCTGGGTGGGGGCCGACGGCCGCCGCCTGGCTATGTTCGAGGGCGTCTATGACGTGCCCCGGGGCATATCCTTCAACAGCTATCTGCTGATGGACGGGAAAACGGTGCTGTTCGACACCGCCGACGCCTCCGTGTGCCGCAGCTTTCTGGAAAACGTGGCCCACGGGCTGGGAGGCCGGGCTTTGGACTATCTGGTGGTGCAGCACATGGAGCCGGACCACGCCGCTGACATCCGGGACCTGCTGACCCGGCACCCGGAGACCACCGTGGTGTGCTCCGCCGCCGCCAGGAATATGCTGGCCCAGTTCTTTGGCCCCGGGTACGAGGGCCGCATCAGCGTGGTGAAGGAGGGGGACACCCTCTGCACCGGGCGGCACACCCTGCACTTTGTGGCCGCGCCCATGGTCCACTGGCCGGAGGTGCTGATGACCTATGACGAGACGGACAAGCTCCTGCTGACGGCGGACGCCTTTGGCACCTTTGGTGCTTTGAACGGCGCGCTGTTCGCCGACGAGGTGAACTTCCACCGGGACTATCTGGACGAGGCCCGGCGGTATTACACCAACATCGTGGGCAAATACGGGACCCAGGTCCAGGCGGTGCTGAAAAAGGCCGCTGGGCTGGACATTCAGATGCTGCTGCCCCTCCACGGCTTCGTGTGGCGGCAGGATCTGGGGTATATCCTGGGCAAATACGACCTGTGGAGCCGGTATGAGCCGGAGCAGCGGGGCGTGGTCATCGCCTATGCCTCCGTCTACGGCGGCACGGAGAATGCCGCCAACATCCTGGCCTGCCGCCTGCGGGAGCAGGGGGTGCAGGTGGAGATGTTCGACACCTCCGTCACCCCGGCGTCCTATATCCTGGCGGCGGCCTTCCGGTTCAGCCATGTGGTGCTGGCGGCTCCCACCTATAACGGCGGCGTGTTCGTCACCATGGAGAACCTGCTGCACGACCTGACGGCCCACGGCCTCAAGGGCCGCCGGGCGGCGTATATCGAAAACGGCTCCTGGGCCCCCACCAGCGCCCGGGGGATGCAGAAGCTGCTGGAGCCCCTGAACTGGGAGACGGCGGCGGACACCGTGACCCTCCGCTCCGCCCTGCGCCAGGGGCAGCAGGAGGACCTGGAGCGCATGGCCGCGCAGCTGGCCGAAAGCGTGAAGGCGTAATATATTGTCGAAAATCAGCAACATCTGATGCAAAAAACGGACACACCGCCTCGTGGAGATGGTGTGTCCGTTCCATTTATGCGTTGTCCTCTATGCCCTCAGGCGCAGCTCGGTTCTGCTGTTCCCTGATGGCAGCCTGTGCTGCGGGCGGTGCGGCTGTAAGCGCTGCCATGGGGAGCACAACGACAACCACTTACGACTCCAAAGGCCGGGTGACGAAAAAAGTCTTTGCAAATAAGGGAAGTCTCTTGTATACTTATTCAGAGGGAGTTCCCTATGTATGATTTTGCTGAAATGTAGGAGGAGTTATGCAAGCTGTTTTTGATTTTGTATCCGGAAAGATGCCATTTGATGAATTCTACGAATTCTACCAAAGCAACCCCTCTGTCGGCGCATGGCTAAACCAACTTACCAACTTTAATGAACCATATCCTCCTGTCATTGAGCGGAGCATTTCTTTCCGCAGCGTGTACAACATTGTCCGAAAAAAAAGCGAAAAAATATCGGATTATCTTGCCCAAATAGTATACACCAGTAAACTGAAGGGTTTTGATTTAGCTGCCACACAATGCGGATGGTTTTCTGGGGTAGCTACTCCGGTACTTATGGCATACCCAACTCTTAAGCCGACCAGGATCTATAAGCAAAATGCCGATTATTATTTGGACGCTGCGGGCAATTCCATTGGTGGGAAAGAGGTTGATGAGTTTATGTGCCAAATCCTCGACAAATTTCCCCCAACGATGAAAGTGGCAGAACGCACTAAAGCCGGTAAAGAAGCTCTGTGGAAAGCCTTTCACATCAAGGATCGGAAATTTCCTCGCTGGGCACAGGGGGCCGACTGGCCTATGGGCAAGAACTCTCCCATGGAATATCTTGGCCAGCGCCGGGACGGAGAACTGGTAGAGCTGCGCTTCCGGGACGTAGACACCGGTGAAGAACGTACCGTGGAGCAGTATTATTAAGGCACGTGTCTCCGCAGGGGATTTTCCCCTGCCGGGACAGAACGCAGAGAACGATTATAATGCAGGAGGATTTATGCAAGCTGTTTTTGATTTCATATCTGGAAAGATGCCATTTGATGAATTCTACGAATTCTACCAAAGCAGCCCCTCTGTCAGCGCGTGGCTAAACCAACTTACCAATAATTCAGGTGATTTGTTGTGAAATTTTCAGACTTTTTCTGGCCGGACAGTTCCCTGGAGCAAGTCAGCATTCGCTACGATGTTGCGGAGTTGATTATCTGGAATTGCAACACAAACTGCAAGGTCATTGTGCAATGCAAAGGCTTCATAGGTATGACAGATTTATGTCTCTGGGATGATCAGATCATACTCCAAGCGGAATGCCAGAATATACCATGGCCGGATGTGATTCACTCTCAAGACACCTTTTTGCGATCTCTATGCAAAGCGTATCCGTGTTCCTCACAATGGGATGAAAGACGGCTCGAGGATGGTGTGGTGGTGTTAAGCGTTCTTTTAGCAAATCACATTCGCTTCCGCCTGTATTGTCAACGGATTGACGTAGCTGCCTGTGGAAAACATGCCAATAGCAATTGAAGCTGAAGAAAGCGTATCGCTGTGAATGCCCACTGCTTTCTTGCGAAAACAGGAGCTTTGACGAGTGCCCTGATCCAAAATAGGTAAAAAAAACGGACACACCGCCTCGTGGAGACGGTGTGTCCGTTTCATTTATGCGCTGTGCTCTATGCCCTCAGGCGCAGATCAGTTCTGCTGTTCCTTGATGGCAGCCTGTGCGGCGGCCAGACGGGCGATGGGCACGCGGAAGGGGGAGCAGGACACATAGTCCAGGCCCACCTTGTGGCAGAACTCCACGCTGCTGGGATCGCCGCCGTGCTCGCCGCAGATGCCCAGGTGCAGGTCGGGACGGGTCTCGCGGCCCATCTTGGCAGCCATCTTCACCAGCTTGCCAACGCCCACCTGGTCCAGCTTGGCAAAGGGATCGTTCTCATAGATCTTCTTGTCATAGTAAGCGCCCAGGAACTTGCCGGCGTCGTCGCGGCTGAAGCCGAAGGTCATCTGGGTCAGGTCGTTGGTACCGAAGGAGAAGAACTCGGCCTCGGTGGCGATCTCGTCGGCGGTCAGGGCCGCGCGGGGGATCTCGATCATGGTGCCCACCAGGTACTTCATCTCCACACCGGCGGCGGCCAGCTCCTCGTCAGCGGTCTTGACCACGACGTTCTTGACATACTTCAGCTCCTTCACCTCGCCCACCAGGGGGATCATGATCTCGGGAACCATGTTCCACTCGGGGTGACGCTTCTGCACGTTGATGGCGGCCCGGATCACGGCACGGGTCTGCATGACGGCGATCTCGGGGAAGGTCACGACCAGACGGCAGCCACGGTGGCCCATCATGGGGTTGAACTCATGCAGGGAGGCGATGATGGCCTTGATCTCGGCCACGGTCTTGCCCATATCCTTGGCCAGCAGCTCGATGTCGGCCTCCTCGGTGGGAACGAACTCGTGCAGGGGGGGATCCAGGAAGCGGATGGTCACGGGGCAGCCCTCCATGGCCTCATAGATGCCCTCGAAGTCGCCCTGCTGCATGGGCAGGAGCTTGGCCAGGGCCTTCTCGCGCTGCTCCACGGTGTCGGAGCAGATCATCTCGCGGATGGCGGCGATGCGGTCGCTCTCGAAGAACATATGCTCGGTGCGGCACAGGCCGATGCCCTGGGCGCCCAGCTCACGGGCCTTGGCGGCGTCGTGGGGGGTGTCGGCATTGGTGCGGACCTGCAGCCGGCGATACTTATCGGCCCAGGCCATGATGCGGCCGAAGTCGCCGCCCACGCTGGCGTCCACGGTGGGCATAGCGCCGTCGTAGATGTTGCCGGTGGAGCCGTCCAGGCTCAGCCAGTCGCCCTCGTGATAGGTCTTACCGGCCAGGGTGAACTGCTTGTTCTCCTCGTCCATAACGATGGCGCCGCAGCCGGAGACGCAGCACTTGCCCATGCCGCGGGCCACAACGGCGGCGTGAGAGGTCATGCCGCCGCGAACGGTCAGGATGCCCTGAGCGGCCTTCATGCCCTCGATATCCTCGGGAGAGGTCTCCAGACGGACCAGGACCACCTTCTCGCCCCGGGCAGCCCATTCCTTGGCGTCCTCGGCGGAGTAGACGATCTTGCCGCAGGCGGCGCCGGGAGAGGCGGGCAGAGCCTTGCCCACAGGGGCGGCGGCCTTCAGAGCGGCGGGGTCAAACTGAGGATGCAGCAGGGTATCCAGGTTCCGGGGGTCGATCATGGCCACGGCCTGCTGCTCGGAGATCATGCCCTCGTCCACCAGGTCGCAGGCGATCTTCAGGGCGGCGGGAGCGGTGCGCTTGCCGTTGCGGGTCTGGAGCATGTACAGCTGGCCATGCTCCACGGTGAACTCCATGTCCTGCATGTCGCGATAGTGGTCCTCCAGGGTGCGGCAGACCTCCACGAACTGGGCATAGGCCTCGGGGAACTTCTCGGCCATCTGGTCAATGGGCATGGGGGTGCGCACGCCGGCCACCACGTCCTCGCCCTGGGCATTGGTCAGGAACTCGCCCATGAGCTTCTTCTCGCCGGTGGCGGGGTTGCGGGTGAAGGCTACGCCGGTGCCGCAGTCGTCGCCCATGTTGCCGAAGGCCATGGACTGGACGTTGACGGCGGTGCCCCAGGAATAGGGGATGTCGTTGTCACGGCGATACACGTTGGCGCGGGGGTTGTCCCAGCTGCGGAACACGGCCTTGATGGCGCCGATGAGCTGCTCCTTGGGGTCGGTGGGGAAGTCCTCGCCGATCTTGGACTTGTACTCGGCCTTGAACTGACCGGCCAGCTCCTTCAGATCCTCGGCGGTGAGCTCCACGTCCTGGGTGACGCCCTTCTTCTCCTTCATCTCGTCGATGAGCTGCTCGAAATACTTCTTGCCCACCTCCATCACGACGTCGGAATACATCTGGATAAAGCGGCGGTAGCAGTCCCACGCCCAGCGGGGGTTGTTGGACTTCTTGGCGATCACGTCCACCACGTCCTCGTTCAGGCCCAGGTTCAGGATGGTGTCCATCATGCCGGGCATGGAGGCCCGGGCGCCGGAGCGGACGGAGACCAGCAGGGGATTCTCGTGATCGCCGAACTTCTTACCGGTGATCTTCTCCATCTTCTCGATGTATTCCATGATCTCGGCCATGATGGCGTCGTTGATCTGGCGGCCATCCTCATAATACTGGGTGCAGGCCTCGGTGGTGATGGTGAAGCCCTGGGGCACGGGCAGGCCAATGTTGGTCATCTCGGCCAGATTGGCGCCCTTACCGCCCAGCAGCTCGCGCATTTTGGCGTTGCCCTCGGTAAAGAGATAGCAATACTTCTTACTCATTTAGTTCCCTCCGTATATAAAATATAGTTACGAACATCTCATTATAGGCATATCTCCCGCCAAAAGCAAGAACATTTTCGCAAAAAGGAATCTTTTTGCCATTATGGCCGAAAATTACCGGGAATATTCTCCCGACAGGAAACTATTTTTTGCGGAAAAGCCGCGCCTGCGCCTTGCGGAGGAACCCGGGGGTGTGCTATACTTATAGAATCGGTTCGTATGACCATCACAGCGGCCATGGAAGGGAGGGCGGACCATGGGGCAGCTTCTGCCGGAAAACAGCACATTGGCCCGCCGCCTGCGCCGGGCCGCCCAGGGCGGCGCATTGCCCCATGCCATCATTTTCTCCGGCAGCGGGGACCGCATGGCCGCCGCCCGCTTCGCCGCCGCCGCCATGGAGTGCCAGGCGGAGGGGGGGCGGCCCTGCCTGCAATGCCGCCAGTGCCGCAAGGTGATGGAGGACATCCACCCGGACGTGCAGACGGTGCAGGACCCCGACCACCGGGAGCTGCCGGTGGACCTGCTGCGAAGCCTGCGGCAGGACGCCTATATCCGGCCCAACGACGGGGCCGCCAAGGTGTATATCTTCCCGGACTGCGACGCCCTGAACCAGCGGGACCAGAACGTGCTGCTGAAGCTGGTGGAGGAGGGTCCGCCCTATGCGGCCTTCCTGTTCTGCACGGAGACGGCGGCGACCCTGCTGCCCACCATCCGCTCCCGCTGCGTGGAGTGGAAGCTCCGGGGCGGGGACGAGGACGCCCGGGACGACACCGCCCGGGACCTGTGCCGGGTCTTTGCCAGCGGACAGCTGCTGCCGGTGAGCCAATACCTAGTGGGGCTGGAGAACAAGCGCCTGAAGCGGGAGCAGCTGCAGCAGCTGCTGGAGGCCGGATGGCGCGCCGCCGCCGAGGCCCTGCTGGCCGCCTATGGAAAGCCGGACCCGGCGGATATCCCCGGGGCGGAGGAGCTGCGCCGGGGCCTTACCGTCCGGCAGCTCCGGGGCCTGACGGAGCTGATGAAGCGCTATTGCCTGGAGTGCCGCTATAACGTGGGCGTGGGCCATGTGCTGGGGGCCCTGTGCGCCGGGTGGCAGGAGCTGCTGTGAGAGACATGAGCTATACGGATATACGAAAGGATTTAACCATATGACAACTGTGATCAGCGTCCGCTTCCGCAGCGGATGCAAAACCTACTTCTTTGACCCCGGCGACGTGCAGGTGCAGACCGGGGACCACGTCATCGTGGAGACGGCCCAGGGCCTGGAATACGCCCAGTGCACCCAGGGCAACCACCCGGTGGACGACTGCTGCGTCATCCAGCCCCTGCGGCCCATGGTCCGGGTGGCCACGGAGAACGACCGCCGGACGGCGGCCCACAACCGCGCCCGGGAAAAGGAGGCCTTCGACATCTGCCAGAAGAAGATTCTCCAGCACAAGCTGGAGATGAAGCTGGTGCGGGTGGAGTGCAGCTTCGAGGGGAACAAGATCCTGTTCTTCTTCACCGCCGACGGGCGGGTGGACTTCCGGGAGCTGGTGAAGGACCTGGCCTCCGTGTTCCGGGCCCGCATCGAGCTGCGGCAGATCGGTGTCCGGGACGAGGCCAAGATGCTGGGGGGCCTGGGCATCTGCGGCCGGCCCTTCTGCTGCGCCCAGTTCCTGGACGACTTTGTGCCGGTGTCCATCAAAATGGCCAAGACCCAGAGCCTGTCCCTGAACCCCACCAAAATCTCCGGCACCTGCGGGCGGCTGATGTGCTGCCTGAAATACGAGCAGGACGCCTATGAGGACGCCCTGAAGCGCATGCCCAAAAACGACTCCTTTGTCCAGACCCCCGACGGCCTCGGCAACGTGTGCGAGGTGAACGTGCTCCGGGAGACCATGAAGGTCCGGCTGGACGAAAAGCCGGATTCCCCCCGGTGCTATCACAACTGCGAGGTGTGCGTCCTGCGCAACGGCAAAGGAAGCCGTGACGGCATCCAGGTGCCCCAGGAGCGGCCCGAGCGGTATGTGGAGGAGCGGCCCGAGGAGGAGGTCCCCATGCCGTTGGTCATCGCGGACTTTGACCCCGACGCCCCCGCCCGGGAGGAGCGTCCTCCCCGCCGCCGGAACGACCGCCGCAGAAAGGGCGGCAGCCGTCCCCAGCAGGCCGGGGAAAAGGCCCCGGAAAAGGCCGAAAAGCCCCGCCAGACGGAGAAAAAGCGTCCGGAGGCCACCAAGACTGAGGACAAGCCCCGCAGCCGCCGCCGCAAGTCCGGCGACCGGCCCCAGGAGGGCGGCAGCCGTCCCCAGGCGGCCAAGAATCCCCCCAAGCCCGCCGCCCCCAAGCCGCCCCAGAAGCCCGCAGGCGAGGCCCAGGAGGGAGCCCAGTCCCGCCGCCGTCCCCGGCACCGGGGCGGACGCCGCAGAAGCGGCGGCAACTCCCCGGCATCGGAGGGCTGAGCCGTGGGAAAGTTTGACGGCGTGCTCATCGCCAGCGATTTTGACAACACCATGGTGTATACCGAGGGGCCCTGCGCAGCGGCGGGCCCGTCCCGGCCATATCCCGGGAAAACCGGGACGCCATCGAGTATTTTATGGCCCAGGGCGGGACATTTTCCGTGGCCACCGGCCGGGCCCTGCCCTCCTTCGCCAGCGTCATGGACGGCGTGCCCATGAACGGCCCCACGGTGCTGTTCAACGGCGCGGCCATCTACGACTTCCCGGCGGGGCGGTATCTGCGCACCGCCTTTCTGCCGGAGTGCATCCGGGATCATGTGCGGCAGCTGTCGCAGCTGATGCCGGACCTGACCTACGAAATTTATCACGACGACAACTCCATCCATGTGGTGAATCCCAACGAGATCACCGCCCGCCATCTGCACCTGACCCATACCCCCTCCCAGCAGATCGCCAGCCTGGACCAGGCCCCGTCGCCTATCTCCAAGCTGCTGTTCGAGGAGGAGCCCCAGCGGCTGCGGCAGCTGGAGGAGGCCATCCGGGCCCAGGACTGGAGCCGGGAATACGAGGTGGTGGCCTCCGCCGTGAACCTGCTGGAGATCACCGCCCGGGGGAGCCAACAAGGGCGGCATGGTCCGCCGCCTGGCGGAGCTTCTGGGCGTGCGGCAGGAGAAAGCCGGACCAGTCTGCAATGGGCAGCAGTACCAGCAGAATGGACAGCGTTACGGCCACGGCACTGGCGGCGGTATAAATCAGGGCGGACAGCAGCTTGGACCAGATGAGCTGGTGCCGGTTTACCGGCAGGGTGAACATCAGGTAGCCCTCGTCGGTCATGTAGTTCTTATAGAACCGATAGATCATCAGCAGCGCCGTGATGGCGCCGGTGGCCACTACGAAGATCCAGAACGCCACATTCAGCAGCCCCATCAGGACGGAGGCGGCGCCGGTACGGTAAGGATGGTCTGCCGCCAGCTTGTAAAACAGGCTGCAGCAGCCGGCGGAGGCCAGCAGCAGGGCATAAACCGGCAGCAGGATGCGCCGGAGGCCCGAAGCTCATATTTCAGCAATTTACTCAGCATAACGGAACACCTCCCGAAACAGATCGTCTACGCTGCAGCCACGCTCCTGCCGGATCTGGTCCACGGACTGGTGCAGCACCAGTTGACCCCGGCTGAGGCAATGAGGTGGGTGGAGATGAGCAGAGTGGAGTCCGGGTGAAGTTGGTGAGAATGGTGGGATGATGTAGTCTCTGGTGGCGGGGTCCACGCCGTCGATGGGCTCGTCCAGCAGATACAGCCGTGTGCGGCGGCTCATGACGAGGATGAGCTGCACCTTTTCGCGCGTGCCCTTCGACATCTGCTTGATGCGCTGGGTGGGACTGATCTCCAGAGCCGTCAGCATATGCTCCGCCGCCTCCCGGTCGAAGTCCGGGTAGAAGTCACAGAAAAAGTCCAGCAGCTGCAGCGCCGTCATCCAGTCGGGAAAATAGGTGCGCTCCGGCAGATAGGATACCAGTCTCCGGGTGTCCGGGCCGGGGGCCTTGCCGTCGATGAGCAGCTGCCCCGACGATGGGGGTCAGAAGCCCATTGGCGATCTTCAGCAGCGTGGTCTTACCGCTGCCGTTGGGGACCAAGCAGGACCCACGATCCGCCCCGGCTCCAGCTGGAGGGACAGGTGGTCCAGCCCCAGAGTCCGGTCGTAATATTTGGTCAGGTCCTTACATTCTAAAATAGCCATCTCTTATGCGTCCTCCTTCCAAGACCGCACCAGCTGGGCGGCCTGCTCCCGGTCATAGCCCATGCGCTCCATACGGCGCAGAAAGGCTCCCGACCTGCTGATGAGCCAGCTCCTGTTTGGCACTGTCGATGACAGCGGCGTCCTCCGGTAACAAAGCGCCCGGCAGTGCGCTGGGTGTAGACCAGCCCGTGCGCTCCAGCTCCGCCAGCGCCCGCTGCATGGTGTTGGGGTTGACCCCGGCCTCCGCCGCCATCTCCCGCACCGGCGGTAGCCGTCCGCCGCAGGGGAAGGTGCCGGACAGAATGGCCAGCGTCACCTGTTGGATCAGCTGGGTGTAAATGGGTTGGTCATTGCGGATATCCCATTCCATAGGCGTCCTCCTTTGCCTGTGCTGCCGATGGATCGGAGCAGTCACATCTCGACATTCTCGCTGCCCCACCTATCAGCTCGCTTGTACTACGACAATAGTACATTAAGACAAAGGGATTGTCAAGGGGGAACATGAAAAATTCTGCGGATGGATCAAAAATCCCCCTTTCCCGGTGCTCTGTGCCGGGAAGGGGGATTTGTTGGTGGGATAGGGGGATCCGAAGGAAGAGGCGCTCGTGAGGGCGGATCGCTCGTCCTGCGGCTGGTTTAACCGATAGTGTCCATTGCCGTCCACAAAAGAGATGATGTTCTTTTTTGATGGTCGTCTTATCTTTCGAAAACTTGATCATTTCGCAAGCTCCATAAATGCGGGCTTGTACTTTTTCAGGATGCGCGCCGCCACAACGTCGATCTTCTCATCATCGGTCATATCGATCATAGGGGACACATCCAGATCCACCAGCATATATTTGGGCTTATTGTTCTTGAAAATCACTGCCTGCCCGTTCTTCTCGGCAATGCGCGTTACCCTCGAGAGTTCTGATTCGCTTCGGTGACCGAAACGATCGTCTTTGTATCAATGGTCATGGCGAACACCTCCTATGCTTATTATACCCGCATATAGGTAAAAATCAACCTATAATTTACGCATTATTTGGCGCTCGCAACCAACCGCAGAATGCAGGTGATCCGGTTGCGGCGGCGCAGAAATGCCCACGCTACAACCAAAAGAATATTGCCGAGCCGTGCGCTCACAGCATCTTGAGCCGTGCCAGAAATTCCGCCGTGATCTCCTCCTCTATGTCCTCATCCCGCTGTTTGCTGGCCGTATCGTCGTCTTTCCAGCGCAGCAGCACCTGCCGCACTGCCTGCTTATCACGCCGGAGCGTGCGGGGATCCAGTCCCTCATACGCCGCGTGGTAGTCGGGGTAGTGCAAATCATAGTATCCGCGGCGCCACTGTAAAGAGAAACCCTGCGGTGACC